>Ga0247611_10000022_pt1 | contig 281261 bp, 239 predicted proteins | sample 177DNAGHGhighgp2_FD_192422 | JGI IMG/M metagenome (GOLD analysis project Ga0247611, IMG submission 192422) | Sheep rumen microbial communities from Palmerston North, Manawatu-Wanganui, New Zealand - 1770 DNA GHGhigh gp2 | ecosystem: Host-associated > Mammals > Digestive system > Stomach >... | reverse complement strand
CAAACTGCGACACCGGGAACTGCCACTTCTGGCCCTTCATGCTCTTGATCCGCGCCGCCAGCGAGTTGTCGATGGCGTTGATGGTCAGCACGCCGCCAGCGATTTCCACGCTCGAGAAATCCAGCGGGCAGCGGAACTGCTCGGTGTATGTCCAGTCGTTGTTCTTGGTTGACATCACAATCACCGCGTCGGCCAGGAAACCGTCAGCCAGATAGAGGTCGCGCAGCAGCGTGTATGTGCGGCCAACGAACTCGAACTCAGAAGAGAACGAGCGCATGACACCACTGAAGTCCTTACGCTCAAGCGTGAACTTCACATCGCCCCAGTTCTTGATGTCCTCATTGGGCACCTCATGGGTGACGTCGCCCGTGATGATATGGTATTTCGCCTTCATGTCCCTTCGCTGTCGGTGGTTTGGGCAAATATAAAGAGAAAAGCAAACCGCACGCGCGATTTACTGAAATCTCAAATTTTGGCAACGTGCCAAAAAGAGGGTTAATCGTTTGATTTTCTTGATACTATTGCCACACTTGGCCGAAATGGAAATTTTTCAACGCATAAAACGAGCCCCCTGAATTTTACACTCAGAGGGCTCGTCTATTTCAGTGGGTTATTACTTGCCTTCGCCTATCCTGATGAAGTATTTGAAACCGTCCTTGCGACCTTCGAGGATGGCCAGTGTATTTAATAACTTTGCAACCTCGTGAGGTGTGGCGAAGTTCACGGCGAACTTGATGGACTTAATACGCTCGTTGATCTTCCTTACCTCGTTTTTCATCGCCTTGGTGTTGGGGAGTAATCCGTTGCGGATGCCATCGAAAACCTGGTCCATGATGTTCTGGCGGGCTGCATTCATCACTGCGTCAGTGTCGATGTTGTTTAACACGTCTAATTCATTGTCAGTAGTTGTCATAGTGGTTCAGTTTATTGGTTTGACTTATTTGTTTGCCCGTGTAGCCGATAGCGCAGCTTGGTTAGTTTAGAAATCACAGGCCCAGGAATGGTTTGCCTTGAGGCTTTCAAGCGCCTTTTCAGTTACAAAATATCTATTCTTATTGATTTTCTTAATAGAGCGGTTTTCCTTGATGTTGATGGGACGCTGCACGAAAATCTCATAGCGGTTTCCAACTCCAACAATGAGGAAGTCAACACTCGCTTTGTAATTATCAAGTTCAGTGGGCTGGTATTCGCCGTTGATAACTTCACTCTTTGTAAAAAATCCAGTTGCGTTCATAATTCTTTGGTTTTAATTGGTTTGACTTATGTTTACACTGCAAATTTCGGGACGATTTCCCACCTACCAAATTTTTTCGCAACTTTTTTTCAAAAAAAATGAACTTTTTTCACTTCACCATTTCACTGGGACACATCAGGACGTCACCGCAAATGTAATCACCAGGGAAAATGGCGCATTGCGCCTTGGCCATGACGGTGGCCATCATATTGAGGGGCAACGCGTCCTTGCCCTCCTCGTTAATGACAAAAATGACATCGTCAGTCAGATAGACAATCTCGATGAGGCCACCGACAAAGCCCTGCAACTCTTTCAGCTTGAAGTCGGCGCCATTGGCAGGGAAAACCCCTGCCGTTGTTGCGTCGCTCTTAATCAGGATGGCACCTTTCATATTGCAATGGCAATGAAGTTCTCAACTCTGAAGCTGCGGAATGCCTGCTTCTTGGTGTCGTAATAACGCATAACGCCGAAGTTGGGCGCCTTGACTCCGCGTCCGGAGGTGATGCCGGCGGGAAGGTTGCAGAGGGTGCCGTAGGCGACTCTCGCCGATCCATCGACTTTCTCGTAGAAGAACTTGACAACGCCGCGCCTCATCATCTTGGCAAGGCGGTAAAGCGTCCACGCCTTTTTCAAAGCTGCGCTCCAGGTGTACTCGCCGCTCACATAGATGTGGTGGGCATAACTCATAACTCTAACTCGGAAATTGAAATTGGTCTGCATAACTTTAACAGTTTAATTGGTTTGACTTATTGATTAACTCACTGTAAAGTTAGCCAAGATTTACGATAGACGCAAACAGAATGACCGCCATTTTTACACCTTAACATTTACTGACGTTTAGGACTCAAGAAGCGACTTGACACGCTGACGTGCGTAATAAATACGGCTCTTGACGGTGCCCACATTCGCACCGGTCATGGCCGCTATCTCGCCATAGTCGTAGCCCTCGGCATACAACAGCAGCGAACGCATCTTCACGTCCTTGGACGACATCGACCTGATGAGCGACAACAGGGAGCGGGATGCCTCGGCACTGGCAGGATCCTCACGGCCACACAACGCCCACACCTCTTGCAGGGGACAAAACGAGATGAGTCCGCAATGGCGCATCCTGCTTTTGAAAGTGTTCGACATGATTGCCATTATCCACGGCTTTACGTCCTTTGTCCCGTCAAACCTCCGTGCGTTGACAAGCGCCTTGACTATCGTGTCGTGTGCCAGATCCTCGCCGTCGCTCTCATCGCAGGCCATACGGCACGCAACGGCCCTAATCCATGAGTAGAGCCGCTCCACTTCTCGTTCGACGCCGTTCATCGCCGCAGTCTCCTCGCCTCGTTGCGCATGGACCGTGCCTGGCGGTGCAGGCGGTCTATCAGTTCATCTACATTTCCCTTTGTCCTGAGGGTTGACAACTGCGCCAATATGAGGTCGCATTTCTGCTCAATCACCGCCACCCTCACTGCTATGCGGTGTAACTCTTTCGATTCGTTGTGCTTCATAATCTCGATGTTTTACGCGATTATTACTCACAACATTACCGAAAAGTTCAAAACATGGAAAATGCCGCGCTGCATCACTGCAACACGGCACTTCAGAGTAGATTCACTATTCCAACTTAAAACTACTTCTTCTTTAACTTTGCGTTAAGCGCCTTCGCCATTTCATTGGCCTTGCGTACCATCGAGGCAAAAACACTCGCACGGATGGTCTCGATGTCGATACTCATTTTGTTAAGTATCATCAAGTCGGCGACCATATCCTCGTAGCCCTTGCGGATGTCGTCCGGGGTGGTCTTTTCCTTGTTTGGTGCCTCGATGCCTATCCGCTTGAGTTCAAAGGTGGCGGAATTCAAACGCTGCTCAACTTCAACGGCAAGTCTATTGTCATCGAAGCGGGAGCAGTCAATGCCAGCTTGAGCCATCAAGTCCCGGACCTCATCGAAGGCTTTAAGCCCGACGAGCGACTTGAGAGCGCCGAAAAGTACTGACTTTGCTCGCAGCTTGGACTTCTTCTCATGGTCAACTATCATGGACTTGTAAGATGCAGGGCTGGCTATGGACTGGAACTCACGGGAGATATCCTCACGCGCCATGACAAGACGCTCTGGCTGGACTACCTCGTGCCGTCCCTTCAGCACGGACAAGTCGCCGCATTCAAGGTCAATGAACTCTGCAAGGGTCAGTTCGCTTAGTCTCGTTTTCATATCCTTTCGTGTCTGTATTGGTCATATCTCGCCTTTGCAGCGTCGCGGCTCTGCTGCCTGATCATCGCACGCATCAGCCTTCCGAGTTCACGCACGTCCCGTTGTAGGTCGCGGTAGTCGTTGTTGATTGTCACGTTAGGCTGGTAGGTGGCGCGTATGAGCGGGGTGATGTCAGGGAGCGGCAACGCTGCGAGCACATCACCGTAATTCACTGGCGGCTCGTTGGCGATAGTCTCAAGGAATTTCTTTCGGTCTTCAAATACCTTTGCGCCCTCCGGCAGGTACAGCATAGTGGGGATGTTAGGCGTGAGCCAGTACTTGCCGTCACTCTCGATGACCTCACGCTTGCCGCCGTCACCGACGATTGCGGGGCCTCCCGGGTGGTACTCCGTGCCTCGCTTGTATGCCTTGATGGGCTGGGCAATGGCAGTGGCCAGCTGGATGGCTCCCATAGCGGCTACAAGCGCCATGTTGACCCAGTTGGGTGAGGCCTTCATGATACCCAGGGCGGTGGCGATGCCGATTTGTGCGATGCTGTTGGCTTTCTCGGCCACGGCACGCTTGTACTCGGCCTGCGCCTTTTTCTTCTCGAGCATCTCCTGTTCCTTGGCGGTGCGGGCCTCGGCTTCACGCTTACGCAGTTCCGCCTCCTCCTGTGTGATAGCCCCGCGCTCTGCAAGCTGTTCGATATTAGCCATCTCAGCGTCGTGGTGTGCCTGTTCGGCTTCCATCTGCTCGTCAATCTTGGAAATCTCACCATCGAAGAGTGTGCCAACCAGGTCGGTGATATTGCCGATGGCTTCCTGTGCCGCACCCAGCCATTTCTCGGCGTTTTCGATGCGCTTGTCACGGGATTTCTTGTCCGCATCGTTCACACGCTCGATAGCTGCTATCTCAGCGTCAGCCTCGGCATTGGCGATGTCAACTTGTGCTGATGCCAGTTGCTTGGCCATGTTCAGCGCCTCAGCGTGGGCCATGCCGTAGCCTTCCAGCAGGGCGGCATTGCCTTCCACGTCCATGAGGTCGTCGAAGATGCTGCCCACATCGTCGAGGCCTGTGATGTTTTTCAACTGGTCCATGTAGGCCTGCAGCTGCCTCTTGGCTGTGTCGATGGCGTACTGTTCCTGCTTCTCGGCGGTAAGGCGGGCGTACTTGTCCTTGATGTCGGCAATCTTATGCTCGTTGTTGCCGGCGAGGCGCAGTTCCTCGGCCATCTGTGTGTTGAGGATGGCCAGTTGCTCTTTGAGGGCGTTGTCGCGGATGACCTGCTCAGTGGTGGCCGCTTCTTGCAGTTTGTCGATGCGGTTCTTGATTTGAGCCTCCAGCAGCTCTCGTTCCTGCTTGTCGTACTTGGCGTTGATGAGTTCTATGTCGGCATCCGTGCGTTCGGCTTCCCGCAACTCGGCCTCTCGCTGCCTATTGAGCTGTTCAAGTTTAATCTGATACTCTTCCTCGCTGCCTTCCTTGAGGGAGGCGAGGCGGTTGGCGAGGTTGGTGTCAATCCTTGACCTCTCGAAGTTGTACTCGGCCTCATATAATGCCGCCAGCATCGCTTTTTGCAGGTTGGCGCGGGCAAGGCGCTCTTTCTCGCCATTACCCTTGATGGCGTTGATTTTCTTGGTCCACTGCAACTCAATCTGCAGCATCTCTTTCTTGTGGTAGTTCTTTTCGAGTTCAAGCATGGCCTCAAGGTTGGCCTCCTCGGCCTTGAGGTCTTGCTGGCGCTGTTTCTCGGCGGCTTTCTCTGCCGCCTTCCTCGCGGCTTCAGCGGCTGGATCCTTGGCATGGGTCGGGGAAGTGACGGCACCACCTGAACCGTTGCCGCCTCCATAGCCGTCATCAACCTCAGTATTGCCCAACCTGTCGGCATCGATGTAGTTGAGGTGACCATTGACGGCATTGTTGAACCCATCGACCAAAGCGTCACCCATGTTTGCCCCGGCTTTCCTGATGTCACCGATGCCCTCTTTAACATACTTGACCATACTGGAGGTCATGTCATGCCATCCCTGCTTGATTTTGTCAGCGTCAAAGGTGACGATACCCTCAAGGATGTCACCGAAGGCCTTGAGCTGGCGGCCCACGTTCTTGACTGCGTCAATGATGAGGTTGAACACCAGCTTGACCACCTCCCACATCACTTTGAATTGGGTAATGATGTTGTTGAGGGCGGCACGAACCAGCAGCGAGTTGTTGTACCAGTCAACAAAATAGTTGATGAGGCGCACAACCCACTTGATGGCATCGATGAGGCCCTGCTTGATCCATATCTTAGCATTGGTGGTCATCCTGGAGAAACCGCCATTGCCCATCTCGAACAGGGACGCGATGACGTTGTTAAGCTCGGTCTGCGTTTCGACCTCCTTGACCTTGAGGCGTTGCAGGCTGTCCTCGGCTCCCAACAGTTCCTCAGTGCCAGTCTTGGCATTAGCCAGGAACGAGATGAACTCCGTGCCAATCTGGCTCTCGCCACGGGCACCGAACAAGTCCTTCATCACAGCGGCCACCTCACGGCTGTTGGTGCCCGTTTCCTGTATCTTCTTGGCGATCTCCTGCATCGACTCGACAACGCTCTTCCTTCCCTTCTGGATGTCCTCTGACATCTGCGTTGCATCAATACCGATGGCCTTGAGGCTTTGCGCAGTGCCAAGGTTCATGGTGCGTAGCTGCATGGATGCTTTACCCATCGCAGTCATGGACTTGTTGGTGTCGGCTCCCGCTTTCTCGATCTGCCCGGCAAAGGCGACGAACTGGTCAGCGGACAAGCCCATCTTCTCCATCGTGGGGGCAAAGCGTTGCAGGATGTTGAGGTACTGTTCACTGTTCACGCCACCAGCGGCAAATCCCTTGTTGATGAGGTCCAGGGCCTCGTCAACGGTCACGCCCATGTTGTGGCTGATGGACGTCGCGGCCTTGAGTGTGGTGATGAAGTCCTTGCCGTAGGTGTCGGCAACGGCCTGCACCTTATCTCGCACTGCAGACATGGCATCTCCAGTCAATCCGGTGAAGAATTTCGTTTGACGGCTTGCTTCCAACAGTCCCTTGTTGTAGTCATACCACCACTTGAAGCCAGCGGCCACACCAGCGATGCCGAGGAAAGCGAGCATATACGGATTAGACAGCAATCCTAACGCTGTCTGGCCGAATGCCTTGACTTTTGTTGTCAAGCCAGTGAGCACATTACCTCCGTTTGAGGCGTTGGCCGCAAGTGACGTGAACGAGCTGCCGAGGTTGGAATTGATACCTGCCATCCTCATCATCTGATCAACGAGTCCAGTGCTGGCCTTTTGGTTCTCGTGCATGACTTTCTCGTTCTGCTCAATCTTTTTGGTGAGCTGGTCTATCTGGTCCCTGGCGTTTGGCGTGGTGGCCTTAATGCGCTCCAGCGCGTCACGCAGGATGACGTTCTGCTCTGCGGCCTCCTTGGCGCTCCTGGCCTCAGTGGTGAGTGCCTGGTGCAGGGCGTTGGTGTCCTTCACGCCAGCGTGGGAGGCTATGGCGTAATTGCCCACGTGGCGTTGGAACTCGCCCATGTCGGCGGCCAAATCCTTGAGATGGGCGTCAAGCACGGAGATATTGCCGAGCAGTTCCTGACCGGCCGCGCTCTGCTTCTGCGTCTCGCTCATGTCCTTGTAGGCCATCTTCATGCGCTCCAGTTCCAACGACAGCTGCTTGTAGCTGCCCTCTGTGGCCTGATTGGCCTTCTCCTCGTTGTTGATAACCTTCTGCAGTTCCTGGTTGGCAATCTTCAACTCGTTGTACTGCTGCTTAAGGTCTGCAAGCCTGGTTAACGCCTGCTCATGCGTGATGGCGTTGTTTTTCTCCTGCTGCTCGACCTCCTTCATCTGTTCCTTCAGCCCCTTCATGGCCTGCTCGTTCGACACCAGCAGCGACATGTTGGACTGCATCGTGCCCAACTGGGCATCGGTGGCAGCCTTCCAGCTGTTGGTGACAACTGCGGCCTCCCGGTACTGGCGGTTGATTTTTTCCTGCTCAGCCAACGCCCTCGATATGGTATTGGTGGTGTTTCCTAATGCGGTGTTCAGCTTTGTGGCGGCTCCCTGCATCTGGCTGCTCGCCTGAACCAGTTCACGGGACTGCACCTTAATGAGCGCGTCAAGCCTCTCAACGTCGCCGATGACTGAAACCTTTATATTGACACCAGCGATCATCTCTTTGCAAATCTCGACATATCTGGACTTGACGGACTCCATCGTGTTCATGAATTCCGTCAACTGCTGCTTGGCCTCAGGGGCCACAAGGTCATCTATCTTAATACCCATAACGCTATATTTTTAGAGATAGTGTACATACTCTATAATCTTACCGCTGCCGCCAGTACCGCGGCAGTTGAATGAATAGGTGCCGTCATCCCTCAACCGCATCTCCATGATGCACTCGTTGAGGATGGCGGCTTTCTTGGCAAGCGACTTCATTCGCTCGTACTCGCTTGCCCTTTGTTTGTTCTCGCACCCACAGCTCATAACCCGCACTCGTCAAAGAATTCCTGCAAGTGTGGCAGGAGGTACTTTTCGTTGAAATGCTCTACAGCGGCACCGCAGATGTCGAACAACTCGTCACCGTATTTGCCGAGGATGCTCGGACCGTCACCGCTCTCCATGACGCGGATCTCTATCTGCTTGTCACCGCTTACCGAATAAATCTCGCTGTAGAACTTGCCGTTGATGAACAGGTTCGGAACGTCATACGGACGCGGTGGCAATCCGAGTAGAGTGCTCGACACTGGAGGCGTGATTTCGCCCTTCCAGGCCTTGTAACGCTCGCTGCCGTGAAACCACATGCCCGGCTCTTCAAAGAACGGGTCATCGTCATACGACGGGGTGATGTAGGTACCGTCACCCTTAAGGCCGCTGTACATCTGCTCGGTGATGAGACGCACGAACACGCCCTGATTGCTTTCCATGCACTCAAGGCACTTGCCCTCAAAACCCTCTACCCAGCGCTTGACGGCATCGACAACCTCATCGAACGTGGCCATATCCGTAGTCTATAAAATTGGGCGGTGCAATCCGCATCACACCGCCCAACGGTCGTAGGTAACTGTTTAATTCCCTTTCGGGGGTTTCTTCTTGCCCTGCTTGGGTGGGCACATCATATCGTACGCGTCGGCAAGCATTCGCCTGCGATCCTCAATCGGCCTGTCAAGCCAGAAGACCTCGGAAAATTCAGAGATAAACTTTTCCTTTCCCATCGGGATGCAGGCCGACTCGACGAAATTGACTCCCTCGAAAATCATGGCGTGATACCTTCAATGCCGGCGGTGTAGAGCGCGGACGGGGCCTTCAACTCGGGAGTAGCGCCGTTGCTGACGGTCAAAGTCAGCACTTCGTTCTCGCTGTCATAGGTCGCAGCGCTGATGCCGCTAATGACGGATGTCGCACTGGTGGTGATGATGGTCGCGTACTTCGATGTCAGGTCAAGGCCGCCGACCTTCTCAACAAGCTTGTACTTGTTGGCGTTACCGGTGCTTACCAGCTCTACCTCGGTGAGGCATACGAGAGCGTCCTGCACACTGAAGTCAAGCTCGACGAAATCGAAGTCTTCAACGGCATCGCGGGCGTTCTTAAACGCGAACGATACAGTGAGGGTGGCCGGGTTGCTGCTCGTGGGATGAGGCGTGGGGTTGCCATAGAGCGTTGTGATGGGGAAACCACGGAGGTCGTCGCCGACACGGCGGCCATAGACAACGTCGTTCTCATCTACATAGAACACCTCGAAAGGCAAGTTCATCGCCTTGCTTAACGATGCGGCAAGGTCGGGATAGTACTTGTCGAGGGTGAAGGTGTCGGTTCTTGCACTGATGCTGTTGACCTGTACACCACCGTAGCCCTGAGAGCTCGCCTGAGCCTCGCCGCCGTCCTTGGCGTACTCGACAAACGTCATAATGGGCATCATCCTATTGGGACGGTCTGCATGGCAGGCCTCACGGAGGGATGATGCGGTGGCATTGGCGGGAAACGCCATGCCTACCTCAACGACAATCGCCGCAACGATGTGCGAGAGGTCGAGCGGACACTGCGACTTGCCGGTATTCAGCAAACCGCGCTTACAATTACGAATGTTTCTCATCTTCGTGAACAATTATTGATTTTAACTTTTAACTGTAAGTTCATGATGTTGATGGCGTCAATCGGCTCACTCACGGCGTTGCCTTGGGCATCGGTGTATGCGCCGTATCTGCCATAGGAGTAGTTCTCGGAATACTCATGCGGTATCTTGCCTCCATAACCCCAGTCGAGGCGGCGGTCACGCTCGAGCACCTCCATCAGCCTTCGGTATATCGGCCTGAGGATATTCTCGAACGAGTAGACCTTCCGCTGCTGGTTGCTCCAATCCTTCGTGCTTGAGCAGGCGATAAGCAGGTTCACCTTCGCCGTGGTGTAGTACTGGTGGCTCACAGGGTCTTCCTGGTTGCGCTTCTCCCTGATGGGAGAGAACAGGCAGACAACAGGGAACTTGCCCATGCCGGTCACCTCGGCCTTCGTCTTGTCGTCCAGGTCGTCCTTGAAGTAACGGGCGTTGCCGAACACATAGGACACATGGGGGTTATCGACTGCGACAAAGGTCTCGGGATTCAGCGCGTCGGGCATGGTGATGGTCAGACCATCACCCAGTTCCCTCACGGCATCGGCGAAAATATCCACTATCTCGCTGCTCATAGGTTGAAGGGATTGATGTGGGTTACCATGTTGTCAGACACCACGACAAGAGAGTAGGGTGTAGAGGATTGCGTCCCTGCCCATACCATGAATCGGATGTTCCTGTTCACCATCTCGTTCCATACGGACACCTGCCTGCTGATGGGCGACACGACCTCGTTCTCATTCTTCCAGACGACAAGGCCTCGGTCAGTGGCCTGCGTGGCCGCGTCACGGAGGATGTAGAAGAAGACGTAGTCGGCAAAAGACTCGCGCAACTTGGACATCAGCGTCTCGTAGCCTTCATTGACTTCAAAAGCCAGGTCGTCCTTCTCGGCGGCATCCTTATCGGCTATGTAAGTGTCGAGTGATACCGCCAAGGCATCACCGAGCATCTCGCAAAGGAACGCCATCTGGTAGTGCCTGATATAACCCATGATGGCTATGTTCACGCTCAGCTGGTTCTGGTTGGGTATCGCTGTCGCCGTGGCATTCATGATCTGCCGCGGGCCGCTGGTGAAATATGAAACATCGATAAGCATGGTTTCTCCTACTTTTTAGTGCTTCTCGTTGACTTCTTCGGCTCCTCTTGAGCAGGCTCCTTCTCGTCAGCGACTTGACTATCCTTGCTGTCAGCATCGGCAGTCACCTCCTTGTTGTCTTCACCCTCGTGAGCGGCTTTGGCGTCGCTCTCGGCGGCAGGCTCTTTGCTGTCGGTCTCGGGAACCTCGGGAGCCTCGGGCTGCTGCTCCTGCTCCTTTTCGGTCTCGGGGGCTTTGGGCTGCTCGGGAGCCTTGGGGGCAGGCTCTTTGCTGTCGGTCTCGGGAGCCTCGGCAACCTCATCGCAGGGGGTCACGATGATGTCCCCCCTACTGATGCGGATGCGGTTCTCGCGAAGTACCTTATCTACGGCTTTGCCTGAGATGATATACTTCTTGCACATGGATTAGGCAGCTTTGGTGATTGCGGTCTTCAACGCGGCTACGCTGCCATAGGCGAACGCCCAAGGACAGTAAACGGGCATCATCAGCTCCATCTGGGCGATGCAAACGGTCTGGTTCTTCAGCTTCTCGGTCACACCTTCAGCGAACTCGATGTTCAGTGCGGTGTAGGTGACGAGGTTCACGCCATTGCGGAAGTCACCGAGGAAATACTTCCCGGTGGGGATGGCGTTGGTGCTGATGACAGGAACACCGCCGACGGTGAGATTACCGAAAGCGTCACGCACGAAGTCGAGTCGACGGCCGGTAGTGTCCTTCTCGGTCTGCATCTGGAAGAGCGTGATGGGGTTCATCAGAATGGCCGTGGGAGTGAACTCGCCATAGGTCATAACTGCAACGGCGGCCTCCAAAGCGTCTTGGCCGTTGGGATCCTCAACGCTCTTGAATGCGCTGTGGTTCAGCGTGAACGAAATCAGCTCGGGATGAGCCTCCTCGGCGTAGGCGATGCCGTCGATGATGAGGCGGGTGTCGGTCTCCTTGATCACCTCGAAGGTCTTGCCGTTAAGGGCGGTCTTGTTGGTGATGGTGTTGTCACTTGCGGTGAAGGTGATCTGCATACCGTCGCGCATAATGTCAACTGGACCATTGAGCACAATCACGATGCCGGTGCCGTTGGCGCGGCTCTCGATGCCGGCAACGCTACCTGCAGCGCCAGTGTAGATGGCGGTGCCAATGATGTTTTCAACGGGGAGTACACCCTCATAGCGGGTGATGCCAGTGGGATTGTCACCAGTGCCGTCACCGAACAGGATCTGCGCGTCCATAGCGTTGTAAACAGCCTCAGGCATGAGGTTGAGGATGAATGAGCGGACGTAGGCACGGCTCTTCATCATACGCTTGGAGATGCGGATGTAGTGGCCGACGCGGTTAACGCCTGCAGTCACCTCCTTCACCTTGAACGAGCTCTCGGGCAGCATGCCGTTCTCAGCGACATAGCGGGCGTTGCGGTCCACGTGGTAAATCTGCGTATAGGCAATGCTCAGGTGCTCGGGCTCGATGTCAAGCGTGGTGATGACATCCTTGAGGTGCTGCTTGTTGTGGCCCACCTGCGAAACGATGCGGTCACTCTGCTGGGCGATAAGGATGTTACCCTGGTAGTCGTTGGTCATGCTCACATCCTTCATGGTGAGGTTGGTGAAGCGACCAGTGGACTTGCAGCGGTTGGCAATGAAGTCCTTGTACTGCTCACTCTCCATCATCTCATCGACCTTATTGGCGAAGTCGTTGATCTTGTCGTTGGTGAAGCCGATTGACTTCATCTTGGCGATGTTCTCGCCGAGGGTCTTCACCTGATCGGCAAGGGCGGCGACGTCGTCATTCTTCTTGCCGAACTTCTCCTCATAGCCCTTGAGCAGATCTTCGACCTGCTCCTTGACCTTGTCGGGGGTAATGAAACCCTTTACAGCCTCATTCACGATGGCGTTCATCTTGGCCTCAAGCTGAGCCATGAATGCCTTCTGCTGGGCTTCAAGTTCTTTCTTCTGTTCTTCAGTCATTGTCTTCTGATTTTGAAAGGTTACTAAAAATAATCTATCACTTTGGAAGACCTTCCCAAAACGGCAGAGTGCCATCATCGGCGGCTCCTTTGTTCTCGACGTCGTGGTCTTCGTCCTTCGGAGTGTCGATTGACGGCTCCTCGGACTTTCCCTCTCCGCCGGGGGTGTCTTGCAATAGTTTGTTTGCTTGGTAAACTTTGCCCCAGCAATGGGGGCAGCGGACGTAGTTGGTGAAATCCTCCAGGGACTTCTCGGTGATGTCCTCGACACCGCCCTCCTTGGAGAGCACGGCGTCGATGATGGCAATCACCTCGGCACGGATTTCGGGTTCCATCTCCTGCACGCGCTCGGCAACGATGTCCTGACGCAGCCAGCCGATATACATGCCGGCGTTCTCGATCACCTGCTGCTGGAACGTGTGCAGCTGCTCATCGTCAAAGTCAAACTGGTGGCCGCAATAGGGGCAGGTGACGATGTTCCCGCCGTTCAGGGCCTTCAACATTAATGTCAAGTCCATATCGAATTTCCTGCTTAACTGGTCGGTGAGATTGCACTTGGTCAAGGCCTGTCGCATGTACTCAACGGCATGGCGCACCTGCTCGTCGGTGGCGCTCTTGATGTCCACAAGGAACGTCGAGGGGTTGGCACCCCAACCCATGAGGGTGGAGTATTCATACAGACGCCACTCAAGCACCTTTGCGGGGTTTTCCTCGTCACGCTTGACGGCAGTCACGCCGATGGAGTGCTCCATCTCGTGGCCGCACTCCGCATTCAGCTTGTAGAGCTCCAGCACGTCATGTCCCAGCGAGGTGTTCTTGGCAATCCTGCCGGTCATGACAAGGTGAGTGTCGGTCTCGTGACCTTCAACGGGCACGCCAATCTGCTTGTGCACGTCATGGTCGAGGAACCACTTCAGGCGCTTGAAGCCTTCCTGTAACGTCTTTTTGAACGAGCCGGGGACGCTGATGTCGCCCTGGGCGTCGATGATGTTGAATCCGTTGACCGCAACAGTTACAAGTCCTTCCTGCTCGTCAACATCCTTTGCCTTGATGCCGTACCACTTACTCTTGTACGACATTTCCTTCTTCGGGTTCTGGTTGTTGTTCTTTCCCATCTTCCTGTTGGTTATTATCGTTAGTAATTTGTGAATTGAATACTCGCTTAATCTGCGACAACTCCTTGTCGGTCATCTGCCATTTCAGCTTGACGGCAAGAGGCAACTCGTTTTCGTCAATCATCGCCTCGCCGATCTGGGCACGCCAGTCGTTGAGTGTGATAAGTCCTTTGTCGAACTGATCTGCACAACGCTCGTTGATGAGTTTCTTGACCTCCTCGGCCTCCTTCAGTCCTTCCTGCAGACAATCAACGCCGCTGAAATCGCAGTCGAGATAATACTTGCTCCCGCCTTCCTCCATACGCAGGAATACGGTGAAGTCTTTGCAGAAACGCTTGGCCAACGGAATGACTACCGACGAATAGACGGCCTTTTCGGCGGTCGCCTGGTTGCTGAATGTGGACTGGTCCTTGCGAGGAACGAGCACGCTCGGAATGCCGTAGGCACCGGCAATCGTGATAGCGTCGGCAAGGGTCTCGTCGAAAGGCTGCAGCTCGCTGATCGAGAGGTTGGTCCGCACAAACGTCATGGGAATGTTTGACACCCCGAAAGGGAACTGGCCCTCGCCAAAGCCGTAGTCCTCGGTCAGCTCCTTGACAAACTCCTTCTTCTCTTCGCTGGTCATGGCCACCGTGCCCGCCTTGTCCTGCTGCTGCTGGACGATGAAACCAACACCACCACGCTTGACGTAGATGATGTTACGGGCGGAGTACACGGCGATGAGGTTGCCGATGGGCTTGCGCAACGGGGCGAGTCGGCTCATGGACTTGAGGAAACCGATAGGCTCGCCGTATGTGGGCAGGCCGTCGCGGTCGTGCCATACCTGCCAGGAGGGTATCAGCTCACAGGCGTTGACACCGAAACTGAGCTTGTAGCCCGCAATGATGTCGTCGATGCCTTCTGGAGTGCATCCAAACAGGGGAATAGCGCTGCCAGTGTGGGCACGCTCAATCTCCACCCTGTTACTCGGCAGGTTCCAGTACGTGTCGCAATACTTCCACTTCAGCGCGTCAGCCTTGAGGTGGGCACCCATGGCCGCACGCACATATGCGTTGCCGGTGGCCAGCTTGTACACGAAGTGGTTGTAGATGAACTCGTACCAGCCCATCAGGCAGTTGGGATTGTTCAGGATCCCGTTAACGGGATGGCTCAAACGCCACACCACGCTATCGTCATTCGTGCGCTTCACCACGAAATTCGCTCCAGCGATGCGGCTGGCGATGAAGTCTATCGGCCAGAACACCTCGGGAACAGTCCTGAACAGCGTGAGGAAATTGTCACTGGCATATTCAGGACGCAGGATGCCCTCTATCATCTCGGGTGTGATGACGGAGTATTTGTTCTTGCCTATGGGGGCGTTGACAACAGGGAGAAACTCTTCGGGCTTCTCTCCAGTCTCCTTCTTCTTGAATTTGTCAAATAATCCCATGCGTTAAGTGTTTTGTGCAAATGTAGTCGCTTACTTTTTCGGTCGGTTCGATTTTTTGAAATCTCAAAAACACGAAAAGAGGCAAAACGCCTCTTAACTTGTTTGTCTTTAACGCATTATGAATCGTGGTGCAGCAAACCTAAATTTTCACGGCATAGGAAACAAAGCCGCTCAGCAGCACGCTCGCCTCCATGTCGCGCCCCTTATCGGCATTGTAGTCCAGCAGATGAGTGACGAACTCGGAATAGTCCGCGCTCTCATTGACGGCCGTCTCGTTGAAAAGGACATAGGAACGGACGTAATCGCTCGTCGCGGCAATACGCCTGGCTGGGTCGTGTTCCTCATCGCACACCCTCACGGGCATACCTGCAGACACACGCAGCTTTCGCACGAACTGATAATAGGCATCTCCGCATTCGACGATGCACATGTCGCCATTGCGCCCCTGGACGGCGGCGGCAATCTCGTCCGTCGAGGTGTTGTCATGGTACACCACATCGACCACACGCCACTTGTCGCCGACCTTGCAGCCCTCAAGCAGGCAGAACTTGCCGTTAATGTTTGGCAGCATATAGATGATGCGGCGCGAGATATCGGCCTTGTCAGATGTGGCAGGGTTATAGAAGTGCAGTGCGCCATCGCGGGCGAAGAGATTGCGCTTGCGGCGGTTGCTGAACAATATGAACTCTTCACGCAGCAGGTCATGCACCACATAGCGGAACGTGTCGCAGTTGTGAACTAAGATGTTGTTTGCAAAGAACTCCCCGTCATCCACGGATATGTCATACACTGCCGTCTCTCCACCTACTGAGAGCGGCACACCGTTTAGAGCAACACTCTTTTTTAGAGTACTTATTGACCTTAAATTTTGCACCACACACCCTACAAGTGCGTTCAACATCATCGAGGCCATTGTCTCTGCGCCACTTTGATTTGCAGCTGTTTGAGCAGAACTTTGCGCCTTGAATAGCCCTCGATGTGAACTCTCTGCCGCACACAATGCACTTGAAAGTCCTGTACTCCCTGTTTTCCATCTGCTTTTTAGAGTTTTGAGAATGCCATTTGCGGCCTTCTTCAGATTTATGCCACTCCGCAGCCTTCTGCTTGTTGTCTTTGAGTACTTTGCGAAGTTTGGCTTTGCGATCCTCTGAAATGTTTTCATGGTGGTGTTTAACATGATTTTCATTAAGCACAAGGGCGAAATTATCAAGTGTGTTGTTATCGTGATTGCCATCAATATGATGAACATCGTAGCCTTTAGGAATAGGCCCGTTTGCACACTCCCACATATAGCGGTGCAGGTACTCTTTGACGGTTTTCCCGTCTCTCTTAATCCAGCCACGATAGTACGACCTATCACTTTGAGATTTTGACTCAGGATAGCGAATAAATCTGAAACCGTTGTACTCGATAGTCTCTCTTTGCATGGTTTTCCGTTTTTGATGGTGGTTATTATGTCTGTTGATTTTAGCTGATTTGCGGGTATAAAACCACGCTCGGTATATATGGGATGGTTGTCAGTACACCTCAATTTACCGACACACAAAGATACGATAATTATTAGAGATTTGCAACTCGTACAGAAAGAATTATACACCTTTGAATAACCTTTTCTTGTCAATACATAATCTCCAATTTTTACATCAACAATCGGAACATCACCACGCTTAGTTGCCACTATTGTGTCAGCTGTGAAACACAGGTGGCCGTGCTCCTCGTAGGTCTGGTTGGTGGTCTTGTTCTTGACTTTCGTCTTGAGGATCGCGCCGTTAGCGTCCTTCTGCACGCTCAGGTAGTCCTCAATGGAGTTGCTGCAGTCCTTGCCGATGGTGATGTCTATGCCTGGCACTTCACCCTCTAATATGGCGTTGATGAATTCGCCAGTCATTGCCACGCTCGGGTTTTTGTCGCCAACGCAGTCAACAACCTCGACTCCCTCACGTTCCAGGGTGAATATGAAAAGGTCGAGCCATGACCGCTTTTCGTCGTCGATGGTGTTTGCAGCTCTCGTGCTGGCATCGCCGTGAAGGTATAGTTTGTCGAAATAGCGCAACTGACGCAAGCGGTCGGCCAGTCGCTTGCCTGCACGCTTGACGGTGTTGTCCGGGCTCTCGGCGCAGATCTCGCCAAACTGACTGATGTGTTGCCCGTCAGTGTTGACATACTGCCACAATGAAATGGAGATGTAGGGTAACACGTTGTTATCGACACTGACGTGTATGGGATAGTCTGGGTTATACTCCACCGCCGAGGTGTGGGCTCCCATGTTGAATGAGCCGAAAAACTCGCTGCCCGTGCGGATGACACCCCACTCGCCAAGGGCGTAGATGCGGTAATAGTCCGGATCTTTGAGTCGGTCTTTCTCAAAGTCGGCGACGCACTGCTCATCATAATAGCCGAAAGTGCCGTCAGGACTGCCGACGACCCAAAAGTTATTGAGGTAGGTCGATTGTATCAGTACGATGTCCGGGGCATGTTCCTCCATCTCTCCAGTGCGGGGGTTGAGGAATGTCTTTGCCTCGTTCATGCGCAGGGACTTGACTTCGGTCAGTTCGTCGGGGATGGTACAGCCGTCAATGGTCACACGCATGGGAACGTCATGCCACTTCTCACCGTCAAGCCATGACTTCTTTATCCAGTGGGTTTCCCGTATGGGGTTGAAAGTTCCTATGATCTGCTGGCCGCGCTTGCCCCTTAATCGCTTGCGGATTTGCTTGAAGTCGCTCTCCTCGAACTCGCTGAACTCTTCAAGCTGCACGCGCTTGTAGTTCGATATACCTTTGATTTTCTCGCTGTCATCAAGGCCGGTGAAGTCGATTTTCGCGCCGTTGTAGGTGCAACGGATCGTGTTCTTTGTGAACTTGAAATAGTCCTCCATGTTGAGCTGCTTGCACGATACACGGAAGTCCTCAAAGATGGATTTCTCGATACTGGCACCGACCTTGCGGAAGATGAGCGTGTTTTCTCCGTCAAACAAAGTCATAATCAATATCACCTGGGCGGTGCTGTAGGACTTTGCCGAGGAACTGCCGCCGTAAAGGATGATAAAACGCACCGACGGAAGGCGCAGGAACTTGAGCAGCTGCCACCCGTTCGGGTTGAACATCCGATAATCGAAGCGATATGTTACCTCATTTGACATTTTGCTTTATCTTCCTTTTTGACACAAGCGTCACTTTTGGTGGTTTTCATTGGTAATTTGCCAAAAATACCCTTGAGTTACATTTTGCTATTCCTCATCTTTGGGCAAACCAAAGTCCATGATGCGTTTCCCGTCGAGCGACACGCCGCCGTTTACGTTCACCTCCTTGGGTGCTTCCCAGCCGTTCATCGAGGCCAACAGGCGCGCCGCCTCGGTCTTGCCGTTGAACTCGTAAGTTACCTCGCCGCGCTTGTTCTTGATCTTCTTGATGGCCTTCCTCATCCGCTTGGGCATCTGGTTGGGCGCCTTGAGCTTTGTCTTGCCGGTCGCCTCATCGACATAGTACATGTCAGAGGGGTCAACGTCGATGATGCCCATCAGCACCTCCTCGACTCGCTTGCGGTCAACCTTGAACTGCTCGGCACGCTCGGCCATCAGCTCCTCTATCCTTGCTAATACCTTGCTATCGTCGAGTAGCCTGCTCGCGTTGCTCCAGATCGTCGCAGGTTTTTGGTTGGCGCAGTTGTATGCGAGGCGGTAGGCCTCGCTGGCGATGCCTATGTCAACGTAGTGCTGGCAGAACAGTTCCTGCTTTGGTGTGAGTCTCTTGTTTTTGTCTTTTTGTGCCATAGTGATGGTGCGTATAATTTAGGTTATTTGATGCGCATAAAAAAGCGTGAAATGTGCGTTAAATGCGTTTTTATGTTCCAAAAATGGCGTTTTGCGTTCCAAAAGGGCGGTAAAATGTTCGATTTTGTGACTTATCTTGATTTTCCCCGATTTTTATTTTTGTTTTTGATGATTTTTCCCGCTTTTTTCTTTGGAATATAAGGATTTTGCCCGAAATTTGCAAAGTAATAAGTAAGTCAAACCACCAAAAAACTGAATAATGGAACTTAAACTCGCTATCGTTGGCAGCAGGACAATCCAACAAGTCAACATCGCACGCATTATCGAGGACAACTTCGCAGACCCTGACGTGATCATCACGGGAGGGGCCAAAGGCGTCGATTCCATCGCCGAGGATTTCGCCCGCTCGCACGGCATTGAACTGGTGATCTTCAGGCCGGACTATAAGGCACACCTCAGAGGCGCACCCATACGACGCAATGAACGCATAGTAAATGAGTGCAGTTACCTGCTCGCCATCTGGGACGGCAAGAGCAAGGGCACCAGATACACCATTAATTATGCGATTAAGATGGGTAAGCCTGTCCATGTCGTAAGGGTTTAATGGTTGTTGATGCCCATGATGTTGACGACGTTGTAGTCCTGCATCAGCGCGTTGCAGTGCAGCATCGTCGATCCCGTAGTGATGATGTCGTCAAAAAAGATGATTGACCGCTCAGCTGGCGGCGTCCACTCAAACTCGGGATGCACCCTGTTTTTATTCTTCGATACTATCAGGTCCGCATGGTAAGGTATGCCAAGCATTCCGGCGAGCGCCTCACAGCAGCCGTCGGCGAAGTTGTGCTCCTTATGGCGGCGCTTGGGAGCGGAAACGATGCACCATCCGTCGAGGTGACGGATGCCCAGCTGCCTGACGCAGGCCACGGCGTTCTCAGCGAAAACGGCCATGTTGTCGTCATTCTCCTTGATGTCGTAGATTGAATAGCCGTCCTTTGTCACGTTGAACAGCGAGAGGTAGCCGCGTTCCATCGCCTTGTGGAAACCGAAATGCGGCACGAGGTCTGACTTCGCGCCGCTGGACTTCTTGCCGCGCTGCCACGCCTTCTTTTTCTTCTCCTGCTGCTCCTGGTAGTCGCTGTCGGTGTCGAACTCGATGCCGCAGTCAACGATGAGGCCGTCGTCCCAGTTGAACGCCAGCTCGGTGGTGTCCCATTCGCCGAAATTGGAATTGTCCTTCAATAGTATCTGGCGCACCTGCTCCATCGGCGTGTCGGCCGGTATGACCTTACACGGGGCGTCGGCCATGCCGAGGTGACGCATGGCCTTGAGCCTCATGTTGCCGCCGATGACGACATACTTTGAGCCGCTCGGGTAAACGAGCAGCTCACGCAGGTAGAGCATGTCAGGCTGTGTCCTGATGCTCTCGCAAAGCAGGTCGAACCTCTCGTCCTTGATGGTACGGGGATTCCGGGGCAGCCCCTTCAGCTGCCCTCGGTTCCCCACTATCTTGGCAAGAGGGATTATTTCAGTGTTGACGATTTCCATCTATACACCAATATTGACGTCTTCGATTTTCATACCGTCCCTCTCGCCTAAAATGGCGTCCAATCCTGCCTGCACGGTTTTGTAGTGCAAAGATAGTGAAAAAATCCCATCCTCCACGCTCTGTCTGAAATTGTCACGCGGGCGCACCTCGCCGTTGAAGCGCAGTTTGCACCCGTTGCGGGCGCTCACCTCACGTGCGAAGTCGGCCACCGTCATCTCCTCGGGGTTCGCCACGTTGAGGATGCGGACCCGCCACGTCTGGTAACTTAATTCATTGGGCGGCATTATCATAACCTGATAGAGACCAGTCACCGCGTCCTCGATGTGGGTGAAATGGCGTTTGTTGTCGCCCATGTTGTAGATATCCACAACGTCGTCGTTCATGAGATGCCAAAGTAGAGTCCCCTCACGCGGATCGGGACCATAGACGTTGTGGAGACGCACGCCCCATGCGTCATCGTGGTAGAGGCGGGCGTACTGCTCATCAAACCGTTTGGAAAGTCCGTACATCGACGTGGCGTTTCCCGGAGCGGCGGTGGATGACGAGGCATACACCAGGCGAATGCCGCGGTTGGCGCACTCGGCACACACGCGGATGAAGGTGTCGATGTTGTCTTTGCGGATCTGCTCGGTGTCAGTGTTGAACACTGACGTCTGGGCGGCAAGGTGGAACACACCTGCAATACTGTCGGCCGTGTCAAGCACGCTGCCGATGTCCTCAACCTCGGTGCCGTCCTTTCGGTCTATGCCGATGACCTCATGGCCTTTTGCCGTGAGGAAAGCAACGAGGGCCGTTCCGATAAAGCCCCCGCTGCCGGTAACAATGTATTTACTCATATCTTCAGAAGTTTTTGAAAACACCTGCGAGCCACAGCAACGCCATGAATAAAGACCAGGTGCCAAGGGACGTGGCGACGAACGTCATGCAGGCCTTGCGGCCCACAAGTTCGCCCTTGGTTCTTTTCTTGAACTCTCGCAGGCTTTGGATTAAACTGATTGTCGGTACCAATATCAGGATGACCGAAGCGATGACAGACATTACCCTCATAGCCCTTCCTCCCTCAGTTTGGCTATCAGGGCATCAACGTAGCGCAGGATGGTTTCTGCCAGTTCGTCCTCGTTCGGCAGTCCTCCGTCGCCGGTGAAGTATTTCTCAAGCATTTCGGCGGCTGTCTCGATACGCAGCAGCTGCCAATACTCCTCGTCATGCTCGATGGTGGAGCCGTAGGGGTTCATCTGGGTGGCGATGACCTCTGCCTTTACCTCTTCGAGTGTCTTGTTCTGTCGCTTGGTTTGCAGTAGCTGGAGGACTGCGACGACGGCCACCAGTACCATGAATGTTGTTAAAATCATAATGTTACTTTATTTTAGACGTAATTTAAGTTTGAAATTAAGTTTCTCGCATCTGCGCTTATAGAAGTCGCGCTCAATGGTTACAATGTTTATGACATCTATAATGTCATTTCCAGACAATTCATGTTTTTCAATGAATCGTTTCTTGTCTTCACAAGGTATTTTTATATTTGTCAATACCCTTACTACTTCGTCAAATGTTACCATAACTCAGTATCTCTTGCCGTGCATGTATTCGCGTGTACGGTTGTATTCCATCTTGAGTTTGATGTGCTCCATCAGGTCGAAGCCCATCCAGTGGGCCCTCAAAAAAAGATGGTAAAGCGCTGTTTGCGGCGTGCTGTAACAGATCTCCTCGACAATGGAGTACATGGCCTCAGTGAATGACATTTGCCTGTATTCGGCAAATACACTACTGTTTCCTCTTTCTTGGAAATAGGCCTCGTTTAACCGTTCCGAGATATTGACTAACGGCAGATCCTCCTTGCCGCAGTAGCTAAGGATGCGGATAGCGGCATCGGCCAACTCATCCTCTACGGTGTCCTTGACGTAACCTTCAAAGACAACATTTATTGGTTTATGGCAGACATCGCAGGCAACTTCCACTGCTCGATTAAAGCCTTCAAGGTCGGCATGGCGGTCTTTTCGGTCAGCCTCCACCGCCTCCATGAGTTCACTGATGACTAAACACATGGCGTGCTGCTCCGAGTATTGCTTGCGTTCAAACCCGTGCTCGCAGGCAATCTTGTGGCACTCATCCCGCAGTCGGTTCAATTCTTCTAAGCTGGGTCGGTTCATCGTTCCTCGGTTTAATTCGGTCAATGATCATCGTGAAATACTCCATCGTCGTGCCGTTGTCGGTGATTGCGTTGATGAGTGTGTCGGCGTTCTCTTTGCCGTAGTTTTCCTCGATGAGGAAACGCAGCTTGTCGCCAGTCAAGCAACTTTTCAGTCTCGCACGCTCTATTACGTCTTCGCCACGTACGACGAGGTAGTCAATGATTACAAGCAGCCCGACTAACATTGCAATCAGGCATAGGGATGATATGGCCCATCCCACAAGGCCGTCAAATTCTAAAGTCATAGTGCTAATTGTTTGGTTTATTCGTTATCTTCTTCGTCAAAAAAGTCTATGGTCAGTTGGCGGTGCTTGGAGTCATATCCGCAACCGCCACGACGGTTGAGATTGGGCTGCAGCCCGTCAGGATCGACAGGGGTACGGCCGTGTAGTCCGCAAAAGTCCTCTCCTGGCGGGCGGCTCACAATCTCGCGGGTGATAAAGTCCCAGTTCAGCCAACTGCAAGAGCGGCAACGCGCTTTGACTTTCGGCGGTTCCCGCTCTTCCCATGCGTCCTGGCTATACAAAGAGTCATTCATGGCCTGGCAAAAGTTTAATGCAGGCAGGATAGGCGGTGTCAAAACCGTCAAACTGCTCAGGCTCATAACCCACATCAAAGTCAAGCAAGACCCCATACTCCTCGTCAAAGATGAAGATATCGGGGTCATTCTCCATCTCGTTCTCGTCACGCAGTGAGCAGGCGAGCTTTACCAGTTTCGACAGCTTCACGGGCTAAATCACAAATTTGATTGTTAGATGAATACTTTCCGTTGGGATGCTCCATGTAGAGCAGATAGTAGTCCTGGTAGCCGTCATCAGTCGGCGACTTCCAGTAGTGCAGTTCGACAGTACATTCTTTGACGTGTCCTATCGTCTCGATGAAGCGGGGTCTCTCACCCCACCGCTTTTCGCAGTATTTGACGAGGTCGGCATGGCCCCTGATGATTGCATAGGTTAACATCTTGCATCTGGTTTGATCTCCTCAATTCTGTACCACAGCACGTCGGGCTCTTGGCATCCGAAATGCTCTCTCACATCCTCAATTTCGTAGGGACCGTGCATCTCAGTGTTGAGGACGGCTCCGCTAACTTCCTTGATGCTCACTTTCCAGTGGCGGATTGGTTTATTGCTCATAACTCGTCAAACAGATTCTTAATACTGATAGACAAGGCACTTTTTAGACCTTCATACATTTTCCTCATTGACTTGCCGGTGACATTTTCAAGTTCAGGCTCAATAGATAGGCCTGTCACATATTCAAAGGCAAAGTCATCGCAGAACTTCCTTATTTTTCTTTCTTGTTCTCGTTCTTGTTCGTTCATGTCAATTCTTCATTTTGTTGTTGATGTCTTGGATTTGCTTCCTGATGTCGCCGAATATCTCTGTGATCTGCTCGGGCTCATAGTGCATGGCGATAGCGGTCAACATCGTCTGCACAATCATCTTCGTGGGATTGTCGGCAATGCCCTTGTCACAGTTCGACAACATGTAATCCCAAATCGTGTGGAGTACATTGGGACTACCGACAACTCCGTTCTGGAACCTGTAAGTGGTGTGGTTGGCATAGATGACGACGGCAGTCTCATCGTAGCCGTTGACACCCTTGAGCGCGCCCTGCAGTCGGGCGAGCGTATCGGGTTTGAATGGTTTTCTCCTTTTCATTGCTTGTCTTTGTTATAGATTGGTTTTGAATTGCAATACCACGGCTTGGGATGTTCTTTCTGCCAGTCAAGCCGCTCTTGAATGAGTTGTTTTTCTCTCTCCGATAGTGTGGGGCCCACAACATTGCAGCCCCTTATCGTATAGTCTGGCTTTGGCTTGCCCTTCCGTTTCATCTCAACAGTATTAAGGAATTGCCATGGACTACGGCAGCGAGTACCGCGATGCCGATAACGGCAGCGACAAACAGCACCAGGCAAACGAACGCAGCTTTAGCCTCGGTCGCCTGGTCAGGTTCGCTCACACCGCTACTCATCTGAATTATGTCTTCCTTTGTCATCGTCTCTCTTGTATGGATGGGTTTGTAATTCCTTGATAATCGCATCGGAAAGGCAACGGGCCTTCGAGGCTATCTGCCTGTCGGTTGCCTTGAGTTTGCCGAGCACGACGCTGCGGCGTTCCTGGAGCGAAATCTTCCATGCCAGTTCAAAGCGTCGCTGCTCCCAGTCGGGCTCGGCAGTCTCTGCCTTTGTCGGTGTGAACTGCACGGGTTCCGCTGTCTCTTTCGGCACTGGCTCTCGCTCTCGTTCTTGCTGTTGCATCGGGATTGGACTCATCGGCATCGTGAACAATGCCTTATTTCCTTTCCCGTAGTACGGTGACGCATAGTTTTTGCGTCCAAATATGCTTTTGAGTAGTTCTTTAATTTTCATCGGGTCATAGTGTTTGTTATTTCAACAACTTTAGCGTTGTTGTATTTGTATTTATTTGCTTGAAACTCGGCAGCGGTCTTGTCATTGAAAACCATTGCATAAATGGCATCATGCGACCACCAAAAGCGTTTTGTCTTGCTTCTGTCAACCAAGTATAAACACTTCACTACCTTATTCCTTTTTCGTGGAGTTTGCACAACGACAAACTTGCCTATGTCTTCTTTCTTGAATCTGCGCTCCTTGGCGGCAATGTATGCACGCTTTTCAGCCGTGGAATAAGGCTCAAAATCATCATAATATCCATCAGCACCATCATATATTTCTGACAGGTGACAAGCTTCTGTATCATAAAAATCAAAGTCACTCATAACAATATCATATTGGTTTGACTTATTTTTCTACTATAAAGTTAGTCATTATTAGCTAATTACAGGCAACAAAATAGCCGCCATTTAAGCACCTTAACACTTGCTGACATTTGCCGCAAGTGCCTCGCACAACACTCGGCTCATGTTGACCTCAACAGCATTTCCGATGTACTTCTTTTGCTCTGCCTGGGTGCCGATGAGCACATAGTCACTTGGGAAACCCTGAATGCGCTTCAGCTCTCCAATATTGAGCATACGCATCTTGATGTCAACGATGCAGTACATGGCCATAAACTCTTTTATCTTGACAGTCATGGGGCTGTCAGTATCATAGACCTCAATGCCTATGCCTTCCTCGGTGGTGATGAGGTATGGCGGCATCTTGTCCATTCTCGCTATCAGAGTAAAGCAGGGTTTGTCAACCGACCCTCCGGCACTCGCAAATTGAGGGTTCATAAGAAAATGAGCAGTAGCAACACTAATCTGCCCAACAGTACATATTGTTGGTGCTGGATCTTCTACTGATGAACCGACATTGTTAAATCGAGCGTTCATAATCCAAGGCTTAACGCTAATGAGGTTATGCTTTGGGTTCGTAGTTACTGCGGGTGCCGGCTCATCAACGCTTGCAGGCGTTCCATTGCCGTATTTCATGTCCAAAAAGTGACTCGAAACCATCGCCAGTCGGTCAGTCGTTGTAATGGTGGGCGCCGGATCGTCAAGTGAATGGTTGAAGCCGTTGCCGTAGTAAGCCGAAATGAATGCGTGATGGTCTTTGGTGGTTATTGCTCCAGCTGGCCGCTCGATGGAGATATTTTTATCGTAGGGCTCTCCACTGAACTGCTTACTGAGGAACTGCACCTTTGCAAGTCCGAGTCGGTTCTGTGTGGCAACGGTGGGGCACGGCTCATCAATGCCAGGGGGATTGTAATTGCCTTGACGGTTGAATGAGTTGTACTTCACAAGAAATGCGTCCTTGCCTCCGGCCACGAACTTCACAAGCCCGGCATAGATCCTTGCAAGGGTCTTCTCGCATAGAGGTTTCTTTCTTACGAAAATACTCGACCCATCACTATCAAGGTCGAGAACTTCGCGGACTGGTCGCCACTTGTCAAGGTTGTCATCATCCTTGCTGTGTGTGGGCTCTGGCCATACAATCGGCAGTCCCTTGCGTGCAAAGATTCCGAAATACCGCTTGCGTGAGGTATAGGCACCATAGTCGGCTGCATTCAGGATGCGACAGTCAAAGTCATATCCGTATGAGCGGACTTTCTTCACCCACCGCATATAGCACTTTCCTTTGTGCTTTGAGATAGGCTTGCCGTCAGGGTCTAAGTCGCCCCAGCACATGAACTCCTCGACATTCTCTATCTGGAGATAGTCGGGATTGATGGCTTCGATGTAGCGGTAGAGGTGTTCTGCCAATGTCCTGCTGTCAGCGTCACGGGGTTGGCCGCCCTTGGCGCGGCTGAAATTCGTGCACTCCAGGGAGGCCCACAAAACGACATGGGCGTCTGGGTACTGCTCGCGGCACTCGTTGACGTGTTTGACCATCGGCGAAAGTTCCAGCGTTCGGATGTCCTCGGTATAGTGGAGCGCGTACGGATGGTTTGCGGCATGGGAGGCGATGGCGTTGGCGTCGTGGTTGACGCAGGCTATCACTCTTGCACACTTGCCGCCGTTGAGCTGCGCGCGCTCAACACCAGTGGACGTGCCACCTGCACCGCAAAACAAGTCGATGTAAAGTAGCCTGATGTCATTCATTGGTCCACTCTTTTAGCTGCTCTTCCATGCACATCCTCACCTCACGGATGGCGCTCTCTCGGCCTTTGAGGGTGTCGATGTACGTTTCAAGCTCGGTTGGCGTTTTGGCCACATAGTAGCCCTTACTTGTCGCTATCAGGCGCTTGACGAGTCCATGACGCCTGATGTGGTTGATGAGTTTTCGCGTCCGGCCGTCACTGACGAAGCGGTAGCCCTTGTTATGGAGCGTCATCGTCATGCTTTTGTTAGTGATGGCACAGTGTTCGCCGACTCTGATTTTCAAGCCGGTGACGACTATAGGTAGAAGAACTAATCTCTCATAGTTGGTCAGCGGCTCGGTCTGTGTTTCAAAACCGTTCAGCATGATTTCAGTTTGATTATTGGTTTGACTTTATCTTGGGGAATGAGCGGCGGTTTATCTTATTATCCTCCGCTCCTACAGGAATGCAGATATATCGCTCTGCCAACGAGTCGTAGTAGAGAAACTGCATCTCGTCCCAGCGGTTAACGTAGTGACCGCCGGCAAGGATGGTGTCACCACTCTTGACAACATCACCGCTCATGAAGAATTTCACCTCGTAGCGCTTGAACTGCTCAAAGAAGGCATCGTAGTCAAAGAGGGCGCTCACGTCGTTGCCATCCTCATCAGTGAGGGTTACGGCCTCAATATTCTCAAGGTTGCCTGCCTCGAAGTGGTAGCCGTACTCGGTGCCAAACGCGTGGTCAAAGGAGTCGTCGATGAACTTGACTTCAAAGGTGGCGTCAAGGGTAACGTAGAAGCCATGCAGATCCTCGAAGTCCATACTGCAGTAGCAATCGTCCTCGGTATCGGGCTCAAATCCGTAATTGTCAATCTTGTCGTACAGTTCCTTGTAGAACTCGGTAGGCAGTGTCGTTGCTTTCATAATCTCTTGGTTATAATTGGTTTGACTTATTGAATTATCTACTGTAAAGTTAGCCAAGATTTACAAGATATGCAATCGTCGCTCCCCGCCATTTTTACACCTTAACATTTACTGACGTTTTAGAATGGGACGTCAGCGTTTTCGGCTTTTTGAGCAGCAACCATCTCTTTGACTTGCGACTCAAGGCGCTGGATCTTCAACTCGGTATTCCTTATTTTGGCATTGAATTTTTCTACAACGTCATCGTTGCCGTTGAAAAAGATATTACTTGACTGACTTTCGATATAGTCTTTCAGTCTGTTCTTATATCTTGACAGCAACGCTTTCGCTGCAGTCAGGTTACTCAACGCCTCACCAAATCCTAATCCAAGTCCAGTGGTCTTGTCATAGAAACAAACGTAATACTGGACATTGCATCTCGGATATTGGCATACGAGCCTGGCATATCTCCAACGGATTACCCACAAATAGCGGTCGTACTGATGCCTGGGCATATCGTACAGGAAAACACGCTTCGACCATTGCGAGCCATGCGACTGAAGGCATACCGCACCATCTTCCTTTTCCGGTATGTCGATGTAGTAGCTCACCTGGACCCACTTTTCAATGCCCATAGACTTCTCTGCCGCCGCATGGGCTTTGGCGTAAAGCATCCAATCGCTATAAATCTCTTTTGCCATAAACAGTAAAAAACAGCACCGCCAATGTCGAGGCGGTGCCGATGTTAAACCAAATCGTCGAACAGTCCAGGCTGTCGAGGCTGCAGCGCCTCAAGTTCCTCCTTGAAGAACTCCTCCTTAGTCCTGCACATCTTTTTACCCTTGCGGGTGTGAACGTCGAAAGTGTAATCAGGAACAGGCAACGGCTGTGCCCTCACGTCATCGATCCACCGCTCCACGTCCACGTCTTGACGGTCGTAGATGAAGTTTTGCAGGTGGTCGGCGTCGCGGCACTTGCGGCAGTCGCATAGCAACAGCACTGCCTTGCTCACAAAAATACGGCCTTTAGGCTCCTTGGCGCCCTTGTTCACTAACTCGTGCCCCTGCCATAAAGCCTCAATCTCTGCTGTGATGAGGCCGTAGCAGTCCTCGGCACTGATGGTGAACAAACGCTTCCAAACATAGTCACGATAGCCGCTGGACCACAACTCCAGGGCAAAGAAACCAGCTACTCGCACGTCGGCACGCCTGATGGCCTTCTGCATCGCCGACGAGCACTCAAAGAAATCATATCCACTCTTTGTTCTCAGTATCATATCAACTCCTTTCGTTTGACACATAAAGTTAGGCATAATTGGCGGATGACAGGCAACGCAGCAGCCGCCATTTTAACGCCTTAACTCTTTGTAACGATTAGTATTTGAATTTCGCCGATATGTTGTACTGGACCATCGAGCGGGTCTTGTCCTTCCCGTTGTTGGTCGGGCCCTTCAAGGCGATACTGTCACCGAAATGCTTCTTGATGAAAAGTATTGAGCGCCGCTCCTCTTCCTGATTGCGGAAGGCGGCAAGGCCACCGGCATTGACAAACGTCCCCTTCTGGGAGAAATTGTAACGCAGGTCGGTCAATATGCGCCGCTCTTTGTACTTCATGTAGCAGCTGATCCAAAAGTCCTCCTTGAGCTTCAGTTCCTCGTTCCACCATACGTTTTTATCGTAGCGGACACCGTAGGCGCAACCGGTAATCATCTTGCTCAGGGAGTAGTAACCGCTCTCGTCGTACATCACGGGACTGATGCGTGACGTGAAGCCGAACAGATGGACGTCCAGCATACACGCCAACTCGTACAGGCTCTCGATGATGTGGGTGATTTTCTCGGGGTCACGGATGACTCCAGTCTCGCCCTTTTCGGCTGTGAGGCATTTGACGACGTGGACATCGTCGTCAAGCATGAACAGGTCACCGAAATGCCGTGCCATCCAGTTGCGTTTGGGTATAAGACCTATCACGCTATCGGGGTGGGTCACTATTTCGCACTCGGGGTTGTGCTCACGGTAGGCGCCTTCCTGGCTCTCGGGAACGCAGATGATGGGGTCAACGACAAGGCGCTTGGAAAGCACCATGTCATGACGCTTGTGGCTGGGGATCACTATCTTCAAGGGCATTTCGTACGTCTTTGATGTCAATAACATTCGATTTGCTCACTTTCCCTGTCTTGTACGACCTCATGCGCTGCATACCCAGACGCTCACGAAGCCAATTACTATCGACCTCGCTTGCAGACTGGATGATGAACAGCTCATGCTTTTCGTCGTACTTGGGGATTAAAGGATAGAGGGCGGTGTCGTCAGTGATGGCGTCAAACCGCTCCTTGAACTCGTCCGTCTCCTTTTCAGGTGCGAACTCGATCCCCCAGTCCTGCAACTCGCTCTTGTCCCACTCGTTGGTCAGGATGTCCATGTCAGTCTCACCGAAACTCACATTGTCCTTTGTGGCATACTCACGCAGTTTCTTGGGCTTTGTCTTAGCGTCAAGCACCTTGCACGGCAACTCGGTATATCCGAGCTCCCTGCAGGCACGCAGGCGTAGATTGCCGCAAACTACGATGTACCTGCCATTGTCGTAAGGAAAAACGATGAGTTCCCGGAGTTCGAGCATCTCAGGACTTTCCTCAATGCTCTTTTTCATCGCCTCATAGCGGTAGTCTCGGAAAAATCTCGGGTTCTTTGGCAGACCCTTCAGCTGGCCCTTGTTGTAGTCCAGCAGTGCAATATGGATTGTTTGTGTCATTGTTGTCATCATCACTTTAATCATCATCACTCAACAACCGACACGGCCACTACTGCTCCACAATCTGCCTGACGAGTCCCTCAATGTCGGAGCACCCGATATGTTGCAGATACTCCATCATCGAGACTATCACCTCGCCGGCAGCCTCCTCTCGCAGGGTGTAGCCCTCGAAACGTGACGGCGCCTCGGGTTGTGCCTTGCTGTCCATCTGCGCCTGATGCAGCTTGCACCAGGCACGGGTTTCCTTCAAGACAATAACCATCGGCGAACTCTCTTCGCGGTACTCACCACGTGCAATGGAAAGTCCGTGCGACTTCATCGCATAGATGTTTAACTTGATCATCGTCGTGACTATGTTTTATTGGTTGTCTGTTAACTTCACTCTCTATGGCTCCTGATGGAGCGCGGTGGGCGGTCTGATATGTTCCATAAGTTCAAAAGTCAAATAGTGTAGGTTGTTTGGCCACCAACTCGGCCTTCTTGATATTCTTCACTGCGACATCGAAATAGCTGTCTTTGAGTTCACAGCCGATGCCGCGGCGGTCCGCCTTGACGGCCTCATAGATTTCGCTGCCGATACCGAGGAACGGCGTAAACACCACCTCGCCCGGGTTGCTCCACAAATGCACAAGCCGCTCGATGACGCCGAGCTGCAACGGGCAAATGTGTTTCTCGTCGCCCATCGCGGTACCCTCATTGGAATTAAGCACGTCAGTGCGCTTGATGTCCATCCACACGGGACTTGCCCAGCGCTGCCACGTCTCCAAGGGGAAATTCTGCTTGTCAAGTGCGGTGATCGGCTCCCAGTCCTTTTCATCACCCTCCCACTTCTTGAAGATGGTGATGTACTCGGCCATGCCGATGCCCGTCTTGCTGCTGTCACTCGTGACTTGCTTGTACAGCAGGCGCTGCGTCTTGGTGCGCTGCATCTCCAGTACTGGGTCGGTCCAAATGGTAACTTTGGAGTGCAGCTTGAAATCCGCTTCAAGGACGTGGCGGGTGTGGTCGCCCGTGAAATCGTACATGCCGGTATAGCCTGACGAGTTCTTGTAAACCCCCAAGTCCTTGGTGTGACAGCACATCAGCCTGCCTGGCTTGAGGATGCGGTAAAGCTCTCTGAGCAGGAAGGCGTATTGCTTGAAGAAATCCTCGTGGGTTTCGTTGTTGCCCATGTCGTGGATATAGTTGGAGTATGTGAACAACGAACTGAAGGGGGGGGAATAAATAATCAAGTCCACGCTGTTATCGGGAATACGCTTGATTTCGATGGTTGTATCACCTTTCATCAGGAAAACCTTATCGTCGCGGTACTCCCTGTAGTCGTAGTCATTCAGCAGGCCATACTTGCGCTCGTTGATATTGGCATTGATTTCCTGCTGCATTTCCTCAAACGCCTTCTGCTTTTTCAGAATAATATCTCTTGTGTTGCTCATTGTGTCAGTGATTACTAAGTGGATGTTCACGTCGCCCTTGCGGCCGAAACGGTAGGAGCGGCGCACTTGCTGGTAGAAATCCTCAAACGAGAAATCAGGTGCGGCGAAGATCTGCGTGCCGCATGACTGGAAATTCATGCCATAGCCGCAAATCTTGGCCTTACTGATGAGGATGCGGATTTTGCCGTCGGCAAAGTCAAGCAGGGCGCGCTCCTTGTGATCGTCGCTGTCACTGCCTTTGACCTCCACGGCCTCGGGCAACAGCTTACGCAATTCCTCGCCTTCTTTGTTCTGCTTCACCCAGATGAGCACCTGGCCGTCAGTGTCCTCAGCGAGTTTAGCGACGACACGCAGACGCTCGTCCATCGTGTTGCGTAACTCGGCATTGAAGTTGGTGGCGTTGACGATGCCAGTGGCGAATAGCTGTCCCTGCTGGGGTGCAACTTCAACGACATGCTCGTAATAGTTGAGTTTGGGCAACTTGAACAGCTTGCCAGTCTTGACAAATCCGATATCTGCTGGGTTCTCGAACATGATAGCCCATGAGGCGATCCAGCCGTAGAAATCGGCTTTGGCATGACCTTTCAGGCGGTAGTTGTTCATACCCTCGTCACGGACAAACCACTTAGAGCGCATGTCCTGAGCGTCTAAGACATCCAGGAACTCGCTATGGTTTCCTATCTCATTGAGGTCGTTGGGTGACGGTGTGGCGCTGCAGCATAGCTTGTAGGGGGTACGCTTAAATCGCTCAGTCAACAACCGCCTGTAATGGCCAGTGAAATTCTTGAGGATGGAACTCTCATCAAGGACAATGCCGACGAATTTGCCAATGTCGATATTTTCTATCTGCTCGTAGTTGGTGATGGCTATCTGGGTGTCATCGTCCATGTCCCGGTACAGTTTGACGGTGTAGCCGAAGCGCTCACCCTCCGCAATGGTCTGACGGCTCACCGAAAGTGGTGCAAGGATAAGGACGGGACGGTTTTCGTGATCTGCAACTTTCAACGCCCATTCAAGCTGCATGAGTGTCTTGCCGTTGCCGCAACCGGCAAATATTGCGCCCTTGCCGTTTTTCAGCATCTTGCGCACGCAAAAGCGCTGGAAGTCGAACAGCTTAGGATTGAGGTCGCTTCCCTCAACATCGAAACCGCTCTTTTTGACGGTAACTTTCTTTGTCTCAAGGAACTCAAAGTAGTCCATAGTGATGATACATAAAAGAGCGAGTGCCGACTGGGTGCCGGTACTCGCATGGTGATGATGTAATGGTCTGTTACTTCTTCTTTCCCTCGACAGTGTAGCCCATAGCATCGAGCTTATCGGCTATCTTCTTGGTCTTTTTCTCGTGGTTGGTATTGAATTCATCAACTACCTTGGCCAGTCCTTCAGTGTTCCAACGCTCGGCAACATACTCCTTCACCTTCGATGCGTAAATGGTGTAGCCGCTATCAGTAGAACTCAACTCATGACGCAACCACTCGCGCATGATTTTGGGATGGTCCTCGGTGTGACTGGAAACGTATTCAAAATAAGCGTCCATTGGAAGCCTTGAACCAGTACCCATGAGTAGGCTGCGGAATTCATAGCAGCAATCCCTCAGCATGTAGGCGATGATGGAAACCATCTCGAAATATTGCAACTCGGCAGAGCTAAGGGTTGTCGCGGAGTATGTGAAAAGGACGGAAAGGGCAGTCTCTTTCTCTTGCTTGCACTTGTCACTGGCTTTCTTGTACTTCTCGGCCAGCTGGGTGGCGGTGACGCCCTCCTGGATTGTCGCATTGTCAACACCCTCGGCGTCTTTCCGTATCTCATAGCAACGCTCTTCGATGTCAACGCCGGAATAGTAGGAGACGATAGTCAGGCAGCGGCAAACTTCGTGGTTCTCGATTTTCTGCTGCAACCGCTCATCGTCATTGTTATAGCGGCTGTAACCAGCAAAGAGATTGCCGCGCTCAAATACCTCATAGCCTTTGGCCTTGAGTTGCTCGACAAACCGATTGGCACCCTCTTTATCATAGCAGTACGAAAAGTCGCTCACTATGGCGATCTTTCCATATTCGAGCGGCTCGCCGACTTTGATGATGTTGTCTGCATGGGCATCGACAACACTCATCATGTAGGACATCTTTTTCTCAAGGAATTTGACTTTACTGATGCAGCGTGCAGTATCGTCATCGGCTTTCATCTCGTAGAAGATGCAGCCGGTATTCGCGGTGTTAAGGGGGCAATCGGCGCATTTGATGCCGCATGAGCCCTCAAAGTCATCCTGGCCGTTCTTGGACCATGCCGACTGCCTGATGTACTGGAAAATCTCATTGAGGTAGCGCGCTGCCATCTCCTTTCCAATGTAGGAATAGTTCTGGTGGCGTTCCAGGAATTTGCGCTGCGCGTCCTCGTCGAGTTTGCAGACAATCATCGCGGCGCTGATGGCCAGCTTTTCGTCCTTGACCATCATCAGCAGCTCGGGGATGAGGCTGTTGAGTTTGATGCGGTCACTCACAAAGCGTTGCGACTTTCCGAAACGTGCCGCAATCTCCTCGGTGGTGTCGCCTCGCTCTCTGAGTTTGCCGAATGCGAATGCCTCTTCCACCGGATCTACATCTTTACGCTGTAGATTCTCGGTAATCATGGCATCATACGCCTCGGCATCACTCATAACTCGCACGAGGCACGGCACTTTGTAACCCTCATCGGCAATCATGCACATGGCGCGGTAGCGACGCTCACCGCATACAATCTCGTAGTGACTGGCGGCAAACGGGTCCGTGTCCGATGAGTTGATGGGTCTTACTGTGATTGGCTGCAACAGTCCCTGCTCCTTGATGCTCTGCGCAAGCTCTTGCAGGTCTTCCTGCTCGAAGGTCTTGCGTGGGTTCATCGGTGACGGTTGGATGTGCCCAATCGGAATTGCTTGTACTTCCATTGTTCTTTTGGTTTTTAATTGGTTTGACTTATGTTGTAAATGTGTCTCATTTACATCAGTAAAGTTAGTGCATTTTGACGAGATTACCAAACGAAAACTTCGCCTTTTTTACACCATTTTTTGTTACGGATTAACAGAAAACCGCGCTCCTCACATTGCCGCAGCAGCTGCATCTCCTCCTCGTCCACCTCGCAGGGGCTTTCGCCATTGACTGTAGTGTAGAGAGGGATGTTGAACTTTTTGCGGATCTGCTCTATCGCCTCGGGGTCGCACTGATTCCAATAGACTACGCACTTTGTTTTCATCCTCTGAACGTGGCACCTGCCATCTCTACGAAATTAAACATCTCCTTTGCGCGGTCATAGACGCGTTCACCGTAAACCTCCCTTATCTGCTTTGGCGATAGGTTGGTGGTCACATGGGTAAAAGACTCATGGCGTCGCTCATAACGACCGAGCAGCACATACTCCATCACATTGACGGTGGTGCCGTAATAGTTGAGCCTTGACGGCTCGGTACCAAGGTCGTCGAATGCCTGGCGGTTACTTGTGATGTAGGTCTGCACGCCTTTGTAGTTGTTGTCCATGAAGTCGCGACAAACATCATTCACCGATGTAATGCGGAACGAATAGTGGTTCCCGTCGATATCCTTTGGCCTGACGTCATAGCAGAATTGACGTAATATCTCGAGCATCGTTGACTTGCCGGTGCCTATGTTACCCCACAGCCAAAGTCCCTTATGCGGGTCAAGCCTTGCAGGTAGCATAACACACCAGTTGAAAAGGTCATTCAGTACGGGTTTCATCTCATCATGCAGCTGAAAACCCGGGCAAACATCATTAGCCTTTTTCAAGAGGTCCCATTTAAGGCGCCTGATTTCTTCTGGGTTCGATAAGTCCACATTCAGGATCGACGCCCGTCGTTGTCCGTCGATCGCCGTTTCTATTAGGTGGCTGTTTATTTTTCTTGGATTCATTGATTTTGTCGAATATCCATTTGTTAGCAAAACTGTCCCAATTACGGATTTTTACGCCATGCGTGTTACGCCAGCCCAATCCGTCGTAGTGATAAAAGAAAATCCTCGCTTCATCCTGCCAATTCGGCAACTCGTTTGCCGATTGCCGAAATACCGCCTCTACCTCTATGAGGGTTGGTGGAACGAAATCATCTTGATTTTTTTTCTTGGTCGGTTTTTGAGGATCTGGGAAAAGAACGCCGCCAGGCGGTTCTTTTTTTCTTTTATTATTTTTCTTTTTTTCTATTATATCATTATCATTGTCATTATCATTATCATTATCGGGTTTTTCTGGGTTTTTCTGGGTTTCGTTAAAAACCACTTGGGTTTTTTGGGTTTTTGAAAAACCCACTGGGTTTTTTGGGTTTTCTTGGGTTTTAGGCCTTCCTCCCTTTTTCCCATTCTCTCGGTTACGCTCGCATATTTCGTCATATTTGCGATTGTCCCTGAGCATATTACCCTTAAACTGAATGAATACAACTCTAACGATTTGTTCAGTCAAATATGGCTCGACATCTTCACCTGACTGAAATGCTTTAATGGCCCTAAACAACTTGCCGACCTGCTCATCGGTTAAAGCATCCAGCACTTCAAGCTGGTCAAGGTAAAGAATAAATGATTTTTTTGCCATCATCGGAAAATTGCATAGGTGTCTAAAACTCGTTTGATGAACGGCGCTGGGTCGATATGCAGATAGTGGCAGACGGCAGTGACAAACTCAAAGATGCCGTGACATACAACGTAAACGCTACCGTGAGCCTCCACGAGTTTCTGCCAGGCCTTTTGGTTGTCGCTCTGCGAGCCGGCACTGCTGCCCTTGCGCTTAGGGACTTTCATCTCTATGCAGAGGCTTGCCTTGCCTCCATGAGGATGTAGCAATATGAGGTCTGAAACACCGCTAACGGCACCCTCATACTTCATCATGGCGCCAGTACGGCCGTCTCGACGGCCACCGTTAGGAACAGCAAAGAGCAGGTCCGCAACATCAGGGAACGTCTGCCGAAACCAGCAGACGCAAGTGTGCTGTATCTTGCTCTCGCTATATGTGCGCTCTATCTGTAAAATCTCCTCTTGTGTCATAGCCTGTCACTAAACAAGTTCATTGTGATGTTAACTATATCCTCGTCAATCTGCGTGGTGGTGCCTGTGACCTCGTTGGCGATGTCCTTCTTGGTCTGAATGACCTTGTACATATAGCGGTCGATTGTCTTGCTACCGAGGAAGTAATAACAGTTGACGTTGTTCTTTTGCCCGTTGCGGTGTGCCCTATCCTCGGCCTGCTCGCAATCGCTGTACGTCCAGGGAAACTCGATGAACGCCACACGACTTGCGGCGGTAAGCGTCAAGCCTGTGCCGCCGCTCTTGTAGTTGAGGATTATGAGTTTCGTTTCAGGGTCGTTCTGGAACTTGTCAACGGCTCTCTGCTTCTCACGCACGTTGTCGCTGCCGGTCACCGTCACGGCATCAGGGAAATGCTCTTTAAGCGCCTCCACGACTTCCTTGAGGTAGGCGAAAAGGATTAGCTTCTCTCCACCGTCAATGACATCGTGAACGAACTCGGTAACAGCCTTAATCTTACCCCTTGCAGCTACCTGCTTGAGTATGCCCATCCTAACCATGATTTCACCACGCAGGGAGCGTTGTATCTTATCATCGTCGGCATTCTTATACTTCCTCAGATAATCAACTATACTACGCTCTGCGTCATCATATTCGGCTCGGTTTGTAATGTCACACTCGATATACTGACGGCTCTTGTCGGGCAACTGGGTCAATACCGCACTCTTCTCTCTACGGAAAAAGCAGCAATTCCACAACCGCCAATTAAGCTCCTTCATATTGGATGACTGCTTTGGCCCGTCGCAGTACCGGGCGACAAATCTCTTGTAACCTCCGAAATCCTCCAGACGGTCAAGTATCTTGAGCTGCTGGATGAGGTCGGTGTTATTGTTGACTACTGGAGTGCCCGTCAACTCAAAAACCCACTTTTTGCCCTGGCAAATACCCTCGACGAATTTGCTCTGCTGTGTTTTTGACGATTTGCATTTGTGACTTTCGTCGATGATTACCGACTTGAACAGCTTAATGCGATCATCAAAGATGATGTGCCGCAACGTCAACTTCGAGTGCTCTCTAATCTCAGTGACAAAGAACTTTTTTAGGCTCTCATAGTTGGTGATGAACACATCGCAAAGCGGCTCGCCGTCCGCCTTTTTCATCTCGATGAAACGGTGCCAGTTGTAACGGTTGGTGTCGTCGAGGATGATGGCGTTGCGCCCTGCAAACTTCTTGAACTCTCGTTGCCAGTTGATTTTCAGCGACGCGGGGCAAATGATGAGTGTAGGTAATGTCTCTCCATATTTCGCCGCCTCCTTGTGGGCTTTGATGACTGCACAAATCGCCTGCAGCGTCTTTCCGAGGCCTGGCTGATCGCCGAAGATGCAACGCTTGTGCTGCAAGGCGTACTGCACACCCTCCAGCTGGTACTGGTACGGGTCGAGCAGCATGTAGTGTTCGCCATCAATGCCCGACAGGGTCGGCAGCTCGTAGGTGATGTCCCTCGCATCATTGCGTTGCTTGATGTCGCTGCAATAGCGCATCTGGACTGACCATTGCGCCATCGCCTCGACATACCAGCGGGCGTCGCGGTTTGGAGGGTATGAGTAGTGCTCTTTCTGCACCACCCAGGCCCTGTCAGTCGCATCCCATTTGGGCTGACTGGGAATGCGCTTGACGACATCAATCATTCGTGGGTTATAGTCAAACTGGAGTTTGAATGTGTTGGGGGTTTCCGTTATAAAGAACGGCCTCATGCGGGTACAGCCTCTCCAACGGGCACTTCATTGGCGGCATTAACCTCTGCAAACGGGTCATCGGGGTTGCCGTCGAAGTCAATCTCATGCTGGACTACCGCCCACTTCTTCTCACTCACATACAGCTCTGCCTCGTATATGAGCGCCTTTACAGCGTCACGCAGATCCTCGCAGCGCTCATAGGACTCCGTCTCGGGGTCAAATCCGGTAAGGGGTGCGTTGAGGTTGAGGGTCTTCGATGTGCCGAGTGTTCGCTTGCCAGTGATAACGCACTGCTGGTCGAGGTCGAAACCCTTGACGGTTACGCCAGTGACCGAAATGCGGTGCAGCAGGTCCTCGTTCTCAACGCTGCCGAGGTTTTCCCAGTCAATCATGGGCACCTCTCGTTGCTCGGTAAGTTCGGCAAAATAGGGGATGAGGTCGTTAAGTCTCGCTTTGAAATCCTCATGCACCGGGTTTTTTCCTTTGAGGCAAACGTCGTTGCCGTCATCATCAACAAAGGCGACCTCCAACGTGCCGCCTTTGCTCAATTTCGCTCTTGTGATGTTCATAATGATGTCAATAATTAAAATCGATAAATAACTGTACTCCGTGAGGCTCACGGTAGCCTGGGTGACTCGCCAAATAAGCCGTACGGAGTTTCTCTCTGATAAGTTCACGCTCTTTCTTGCTGACGTTGTACTGGTCGGAGTCGTAGTTGACCTGTAACGCACGTTCAAGGCTTCCTTGGACGTACTTATCATCCATGAAGATTGAATATACAGAGTACATTCGATTGACATGCACGCGGTCACTCTCTTCCTCTGAAGTCTGCACGCGGCTATAGGCTACGTTGATGTAGCGTGACACACCATTGTAGCCGTCTTTGTTGTAGCGCGGGCCAGGATCGTCATTAAGGAAAATGACGGTTAACGCCTCACGTTTGACAACCTTATTGAGCTTGGCCCACCCGTAGTACACTTTAAGACGCATGGGGCCTTTTGGCTTTGGCCCTTGCTTTGCTTCAAGCAACTTCAATTGGTCAGTGAGTAGGCTCATCGTTTGTTTTGGCTTGCAAGAAACCTCTTTACACCAGCTTCCATATTTCTGCGGGTTTCTTCAGGAATCGCATTCTCGTAATCCTCTTCAGTCCACATATCGTATGGCTTGAGGTTTACAACACTTCCGGAATTCCTTCTATTTTTCATATTAACGGTATCTGTAATGTTGCACAAACTCTTGGTAATACCTGTCAGCAGGCAGAGGCAGTGTAATGCCCCATTCAGTAGCGGCATCAGCCTGGACCTTATTCATAAAGTTGGACATCTGCACGGTGTTCATTCCGCTTGTGCCACCGACAACCGAAAACCGCCTGCCGCCAACGTCAGTCTCTCGCATCAGGAACTTACTGCAGTAGTAATCGTGCCAGTCCTGCTTTTCAGTGCCCGTGTTCTCTTCCATGCACTTGAACCACATCCACATGAGTGCGTTCTGGCTGATGGTGCGGGGCTCGGTCTTGCGCTTGATGGTGACGGTATAGACGCCGTTGCGGAGCTGGGAGCATAGGAAGTCGAAGGACTTCTCCATGCTCACCTGCCCGTCACGTTTGGTCAGTGTCGTTTCCATATCACGAAAACGGCAAGTCATTCACTCCAGGGCCTTGGTAGGGCGTCTGGGGTTGCTGCATCGGCGCGGCCTGCGGCGGCTGGTACTGCGGTTGCTGCACTGGCGGCTGCTGCACTGGCGGCTGGTACTGCTGTCCCGGCATGGGCGCGGGCTGATAGGATTGCGTCTGCTGCACTGGCCTCGGCTGCTGATATTGTGGTGCCGCCTGGGGCTGATATTGCTGGGCTTGCTGCTGATGCTGTGTTGTCTGTTGCGGCTGACCTAACAGCTCCAGCTCATCTACTACCACCTCGGTCTGATAACGCTTGATGCCGTCTCTACCGTCCCATGAACGAGTGGTCAATTTGCCAATGATAAAGACTTTAGTGCCTTTGCGTACATAGCGCTCGCACACATCGGCAATGCCTCTCCATGCGACGATATTGTGCCACTCAGTGCGCTCAGGCACCTGCGTGCCGTCACTTTTGGTGTAGGCACGGTCGGTGGTGGCCAGCGTGAACGAGGCGACCTTGACGCCCTGCACTTCTCTTATTTCAGGATCCTTGCCGGCGTTGCCGAGCAGGAAAACTTTGTTAACGCTCATTTTTTCTCATTCAGTTTAAGTGTGAAACTTCCAGCCCTGACACTTGTACTCGAATACTCGTGGAACAAGTCGGGATGATCTTCTTTGAACTTCTTGCTGTTGAAGCTGGTGACGAGGCTGTCTTTGGCGATAGTCGCACTGAATGCCTCGCACTTAAAGGATTTGATGCCGTTCTCTTTCATTGCAGATTTGAGTTTAGCCTTGAAATCGTCCATAACGGCATTGATTTCCTGCTGACGTACAAGCAGCGTCCTGATGGTCTCGATGATGTCCTGGCCGACGATGGACTTATCTTGAGCGACTGCAGGCAGGTTGCCGCCCTTCATGATAGACAACATATCAGGGTCGCCAGTCCACTCATATTCCCAATGGTCATCAACCCACGTCGATTTGGTGTGCTCCAGCAACGCACTGACGAAATCGTCAGGCTGACGTTCGATGATCCAGAACTCGCCCTCGTCATGGCGCAGCCAGTTGGCAGCGAGTCCTTCAACCTTGCGTCCGGTCTGACGCTCGTACAGATAGGCGTAGATGCTGAGTTGCCACGAGAGGTACAGCTTCAACGCTTCTTTGCCACCAGGGTAGTAGTCAAGATTGTTTGTCTTGGTATCTACCAACCAATCACCGTTAGTTTCAATCTTTTGCCAAACATTATCAATGTTGGACGCATACTGCGAATTGTCACTGACGGTATATTCGTTGGCAACAGGCTTGAAGCCCTCACGGTGCTTGATGTAGGTCTCCAACTCTCTCCTTGTATCGAATGGACCGAAAATCTGCACGCCGTGGCCAGCGGTCTGATATTCCACGGCAGGATGAGTGACCTGCTTGACGCCTATTTCATCATACAGCTCAATGGACTTGTGGACGGCGCTGCCATAGGCACCGGCACGAGGAATTGCTACCTGCTTGACGAAATCGTTAGCTCCTGGGTAAACGCCGAGTTCGAGGATAGCGTGGATGAGTCCAGTTATACCACTCAGGCGCTTAGTACCCAGCCAGTAGCCGTGAGGGTTCTCACTAAAGACTACTGGCGACTTGGGTAATGCTATTCTGCTCATGACTGCTGCAACTCGTTAGCTTTCTTGATGCAGGCATCATAGAACTCAGTGCCCTTCTGGCACATGGCGGGGAACTCGGTTGAATACTTCTGCCATACGGCCGCGTATTCCTCATTGTTAGTTGCCGCCTCAAGGTCGGCAAGCGCCTGTTTCAAATTCTCGCCGGTAAAAGCGACTGCATTGGCGCCAGTGGCCTTCTTGGCTGACGCCTTCTTGGTGGGCTCCTTGAAGGTCGCCTGATAACCACAAGCGGCATTGGCGTCATCGTCGGTGTCTGCCACGATGCCGAGGATTGCGCAATAGGTGTAGCGTTTGAGGTAGGTAATCGCTGAGCCGAGTGCCTGGTAGTCGCTGGGCTGGCCGATGGCAATCTCGCTCCTGAACCACTGGCCGCTCTTGTGGGTAAGCATTGTTACAAGCGTGCCGTTGCTGATGATCTGCGTAATAGCGAGTCCATTCTTGCTCATTGTAGGAGCTGCTGCCTTGACGCACGTTGACAGGTCAGCGTACTTGAAAGTGTAAGAGCCTCCAGTGCGGGTCTTGACGCTCACTTCCTTGCTTAACTCGGGTTGTTTCAACTCGGACTGGAATGCCGAGAGAGCCGCCGAAATCTCGTTTATCTCGGGACTCATGAATGTTGTGGTTTGTCCTTCCATTTTTCATTCAATTAAATTGGTTTGACTTATGAATTAACTCACTGTAAAGTTAGGCATAATTGGCGGATGACGGGCAACATAAGTGCCGCCATTTTAACGCCTTAACTCTTTGTAACGATTGGCCCGATTTGTTCCTGCCACTTCTCGAACACCCTGCAAATGGTGTCCTTGAATTTGGGGAGGTCCTGGGCGTGGATAAAGATGCGGTGACGTGTTCCATTGTTGCCCTGCGTAGGGGCTTCAACGATTTGGAGATAGGGATCGCCCTTCACGTCTTCGCGGGCATCGAAATGATACGCACGGGTGCCTGCGAACTGGGTCTCAGTAAATATTACATTCTCCATTGTGATGATGATGATTAAGTGATGATGTGGCAGCTCTGGAATCGAACCAGAGACACGCCGCCTCTCTACCTCGACGTGCCCACCGTGACTGCCTTTCCTGCAAGTACCCCGCAGGACGGGTGATGAGAAACCATCAACGCCTCACGGCGGTAATGGTCACAAATGTTTTATTTAATTGTAATTAACCTCTAATACCATTAACATAAACCTTAAAACTAATACCAATGAAAACAAAACGTGAATTGTGGTCGTGACTGGAGTCGAACCAGCGATTGCCGCATTAGGTTGCGGAGTTCATCCGTCGGAACTTCACGACCATAACCGCCATTGCTTCACAGCGACGACGGTGTGCTATTATGTCTTATGAAAAAAAACAGAAAGCCTTCAGCCAGTATCAGCCTCGTGGACCGCTTAGGGCGTTGCAGCGCCCATCATTACGGAGCATACTCGATTCGACTTAACAGACGGCTATGAAAAAGTATTACTTTATCAGCACTTTTGTGTGCTTGCGGGACTTACGGAATCGAACCGCCGTGGGACTGCCGCTTTTCAAGAAACAAACATATTTGTGGATTTTGCAGCCCAACACCTGTAGCCCCAAATAAGCCCGCCACACGCAGAGGAATGGCGGGCACTCCATTTTTTATTAACTTTTAATTTGGATGATATGAAGAAAAACTATCCTTTCCGCAGATCCGCTGCGGCCCGGTGTTGAGTGCCCGGCCGATGCAAGCCGGGCGTTAGTTTGATTGTTTTGAATTATGATTACACCCTCACGGGCTTTTTGTGCCAGCGCGGGTCTTGCTCCCGCCGGCGCCCTGGTTAGACGTCACTGGCTTTGCCCTGCTGCTCATCCATCAGGAAGCGGTAAAGGATGATAGCTGCAGGGATCCAGATGCACAGCCAAAGGAACAGGTCAGCTATTGACTCCGCATCATCAGGAGTACATAAAACAAGAAAAAAACACACGGTAGCGGTAAAGTGCTTCAATACTTTCATAGTCGTTTGGTTTTATTGGTTTGACTTCATTATTTTCTCATGTTCCTGCAATGACGCAACACGTCGGCGGCGTTGCAGTACCAGCGCCCGTTCTGCTTAACGGACTTCTTGTCGGCTCTGATTGCGCCGCTCTCAACAAGGCGCACGAGGCGCTCACGGCCTCCCACAATCTTGGCGGCAGTGGTCTTGCAAAAAAATTGGTTTGCCATCGCCAAAAAGATATTCTCAAGGTGGATGGCGGCGGTGTCAATGGGCTGTTTCATGCTACTCTCGTTACGATGATTGACTTGGTGGGTGCGTTCTGCTTGGTGGTGAATTTCTTGCCATTGCAGCGGTCAACCGCCAAGTCCCTGTACATGATTGTGCTCACACTGCCCGCCTGCTCGATGGGGAAAGACGCGCATCCCCCGATTTCAAGTTCTCTCAATGTCTGGGCTATTGACTTCTTTTCCATGAATTATGATGAATTGGTGAATAATCAGAATTGCCGTGCGGTGTACCACACGGCGCAAGAAATAATTTGCCACAACTAAAATCTTGCATTATCTTTGCGGTGCCACAACTAATAATCTTAATTATGGACTTAAAAACATTCGTCAAGGAAACCCTCACACAGATTGCCGAGGGTGTCAATGAAGCGAAGCCTCTCGTAAAACGAGCTGGTGGACATATCATTGATATGATACCAAGTTCAATGGGTGAAAACATCCCGAATTGTATTTGTGATGACCGCATCAGGCATCCAGTCACCAAACTTGACTTTGATGTTGCACTGGAAATCACGAAAGGAGAAGGCGCAAAGTCCGGAATAGGCGTTGCCATTGCTTCACTCGCAGGTGGGGCAAAGAAAGAGGCCAGTTCCGCTCAAAGCTCATTCAGTCGTGTCGCTTTCACTCTCTATGTATCCTTGCAGTGACATTTTGACGCAAGGAATCCTATCTTTTGAATGGACTGGGACGATGATGTACTTGTATATCAGAATGCCGAGGAAGTAAATGCGTTTCTCGACAACTGCGTTATTTCCCATGCATAAACATCTTACTCTAATCATATAGTTATTGGTTGGTGAATAATTGGACTGGTGGCAGGGCTCGAACCTGCGCTCGTCAAGTGTCCGTCCGTATGGATCGGGCTTTAGTCGTCGGTCTGGCCAACTGACTGGCTCCCTATCGCAGGAGAGCCACGGCGACTACACCAGCCTATCATAGTAGAATTATCAAAGTGTCAATTACTCATGGATGGACTTGCACGCCATCCATATCGTGGCCAGCTGTGTGTAGCTGGACTTTTCGCAGGCACGGCCTTTCACTCTCGCTCGGATGTCACTCTTATTGCGTTCACCGCTCGCTCGTGAGGGGTCATGGCGGTTAGGCTACTTTCCTGCCTGCTCATCGCTCGGGTTACCGCCTTTGGCGGTACTTCCAGCGGTTTGCCATCATGTCAAGGGACTCTACTTTGGCGCCCTTGCGGGCTTTTGTGCGGCTGGTCGGGATTGCACCGACGACCTCTTGCGTGGATCCTTGCGCAAGCGCTCTCTCGTCGCTGAGCTACTGCCGCTATTTGATTGGTTTGTCTTACACTCTCACAATGCAGTTTGTCGTTTCCAGTTTGCCGTTCACGAACTCGCAGTCATAGAGTTTGGCACCCCAAACGTGGGGATTGCGGTCTGCCTCAGCGAGTGCCTTCCTGGCTGCCTTCTCGTCGTTGTAAACATCCTCAGTCATGTGATGCTCGCTATACACGATTGAAAGTTTGTAGAGTTTCATAGTCAGTGTCGCTTTGGTTTGGTTTGACTTACGGAGTGGGTTACTTAGAGAGGAACATCAGGAGTCCGTCGATGTCGATGCTGTTGCCCTCGGTCAGAGCGGTGAGGTAATCGCCCTTGCTGATTTCATACTTTTCAATGAGCGCGTTGAGAGTCTTCTTGAGGATTTCACACTGACGGTAGAATTGCAGGTGATACTTGCCCGATGAGTCAGCCTTTGCGTTGGCATCAGCGAGCAGCTTTTCCAGTTCACGGATCTTCTCGCAGTTCTCGCAGACCTCGTCAGTGGCGTTGTCTTTCTCTGCCGTGACAGTGGCGAGCTTTTCATTGGCCGCCTTGAGTTGGGACTTCAATGCGTTGTACTCCTCGGCAGCTCGGTGCTGCTGGTCAATAAGTCGCTTGATTTCACTGCGGGCTGCATCAGATAATTTGCGCAGCTCATCCTCGTTCATTTCATTGGTTGGTTTGATGCCGTCAATAAAGCATTTAATGTTAGTTTCCATTGTGGTTAATTTTTTGAGTTATACATTGTTGTTATTCCAAACAAATACACTAAATTTGCGGTGTTAGTTTGTTTGTTGATGCAAAGTAAATCCATTTGGATTAAATAGAAAAATATTTTGGAGAAAAATTGCATCCATTTGGATTATTTTAACTTTGCTAAATGTTAGTTAACAGTTTTGAATTATGGACATCAGGCAAAGAATTTCAGATTTTATCATTAGCCAAAACCTCAGCGTTAGGGCTTTTGGCAATGTGTGTGGTATTCATCAAGCCACTTTAGATAAGCAATTAAAGGGATTGCGGGACGTCAGCTTGGAAACGGTTATTAAAATCATTTCGGCATTTCCTAACCTCTCTACTGAATGGCTGCTGCGAGGCAATGGTCCAATCTACCTTACGGACATTACCAACCAATCCAACGACAGATTGAACAAGCTGATCGCCACCATCGGTGAAATGCAGTCAATCGTCGAGGAGAAACAACAGGCCATCGATGCACTGCAAGCAGAGAACGACAAACTCAAAAAGCAAATCAAGTGATATGAAACAGATACTATTCTTCATTTTTGCGCTTCTGGCTATCACAGCAAGCGCACGCACAATATTCACATCGCTGGGCAAGATACATAACAACCTTGTTAACCGGGACCTCGAAATCAAGGCCTGCGTCAACTCCGAGAAAATAGTCTATGTGGAAGTTGAATGTCCTACGTCGGCTTACTCTACAGGCTTCATCAGGATAATGGGCGATGACCTGCCAAGGTTCAATGAAGCACTTGGCAAGACAAGGAAGGCAATGGATGTTTACATCAAAAGCGTTGAATGTGATGGCTACGATGGCAACACTGCACTTACTGGGTTCCCAACCGTCACTTACAAGTGGGACGGGATTACATACGAGAAGGACGCAGAGTTTATGATCATCATGCGTCACGAAAACGGCAGATACCTGGCTTCAATAGCCCATGAGGCCAAAAGCGGAAACTCAACCGCAACATTCTTCATGCAGTTCGAGTCCCTTGATGAGATAGACTATTTGCTTACGCTGCTCAACAACGCTCCCACGCAATAATTACCGAATTATTGTCCCTCCGATTTGTAGAAATCGCCTAAACCCCGATATTTTCAGGCAAATTTGTGCGTTTATTGAAAAATTTCCGTAATTTTGCGGCAAATTTAATACAACAAAAAAACTTCAGAAATTATGGTTATACAACGCATCCAATCTGTTTATCTGCTCATTGCAGTAATTTTAATGATAGTGTTTGCCTTTTTCCCTGCTCTGTCATTTGAGATGGGCGACAAGACGGTTCTCTTTGGCGCCCTCGAAACTGGCCGTGCTGGCAATCTTCATGTCAACCCATTGTTGCTCACGTTGACCATTCTCATCTCGTTGCTTGCCTTGATCGACATCTTCCTGTTCAAGAATCTGCAACGTCAGATGACGGTTTGTTTCGTGGACATCATTATTGGCCTATCCATGCTGATCGCTATCTGCGTTCAAGCGTTTGTCGTTGGCAACCGTGATGGCTGGATCGTTTACTGGCAGTGGTATGTTTTCTTGCCCGTGCTGGCCATCATCTTCTTGGTTCTGGCTCATAATGCCATGTCAAGAGACAAGAAGAAACTGCTTGATGCCGATAGGCTCCGGTAACTGTATTAATCAATAATTCACTAGTCACTTACTTAATCATTTGTCATTAGGCGATGATTGCTGCAATGATAATCGTCTTTGTGATTGGCTACTTGCTTATCACATTGGAACATCCTCTTCACATGAACAAGGCCACGTTTGCTTTGCTCACGTGTGGAATCTTGTGGACTTTGTATGCGTTGATGGGCAATGACCCACACATTCATGAGGCTATCGTGATGCAACTTGGCGATGCTTGCGAGATCGTGGTTTTCCTCATTGGTGCTATGACCATTGTGGAAATCATTGACCGTTATGGCGGTTTCTCGTTCATCACCGAGCATATCAATGCCAAGAGCAAAAGGCATCTGTTATGGATCATGTGCTCGCTGTCATTTATTATGTCAGCCGTGCTCGATAACATGACCACTACCATTATTATGGTAATGATGTTGCGCCGCTTGCTCAGTGACCAAAAGGATCGCTGGATGTTTGCCGGACTGATTGTCATCGCGGCCAATGCTGGTGGTGCGTTCTCGCCCATCGGTGATGTGACCACCATCATGCTGTGGATGGATGAGAAGGTTTCATCGTTTGGCTTGATTGCCAATCTGCTCATTCCCAGTATCGTCGCAATGGTGATACCCGTGTTTATTGCACAGTTTTTCATCAAGGAAGGTAAAATGCAGAGCGTTACAAGATTGGCCGACAAGCATCCTGATATTCAGGAACGTCACCCCCACTTGAGCAAGGCGATGCTCATCATCGGTGTGTCGGGCTTGCTGTTTGTGCCTGTTTTCAAGACGGTGACTGGACTTCCCCCCTTCATGGGAATCATGATGTCGCTGGGTGTTGTGTGGGCTGTGACCGAGTTCTGGGTAAAGCACTTCAAGATCGACTCCAAAATGGGTGGCCGTGTATCGTCGGCTTTGCACACCATCGACATGCCGTCAATTCTTTTCTTCCTTGGCATCCTCATGGCCGTGTCGGCTTTGTCCGAGGTGGGCGTCCTGACTGCTGTTGCCGACGGCATGAATACTCATATTCACGAGCCCGTGCTCATGACTTCGCTCATCGGTGTGCTCTCGTCAATTGTCGATAACGTGCCGCTGGTATCGGCCTGTATCAAGATGTTTGAAGGAATTGCGCCTGCTGGTACGACCGACCCCTATTTGATTAACTTTATCGAGGACGGCTTGTTCTGGCACTTGTTGACCTTCTGCGCAGGCGTTGGCGGTTCGCTGCTCATCATCGGTTCTGCTGCTGGCGTGGTGGCTATGGGTATCGAGAAGATTCAGTTCTTCTGGTATGTCAAGCACATTTCGCTTTTGGCATTGGCTGGATATATAGCTGGTATAGCTATCATCTATGTGGAGAGCCTCTTCCCCTTCTTCCTGCAAATAGGCGGTTAGCGGTAATCATCTAAACGCATAATGAATAATAGTGGCGGGATTCTCAATCGAGAGAGTCCCGCCACCATTGTTAATGCAGGGTTAGACTACTTTACGGTAATGAGGTAGATGCTACCGTCAGGGGTCGAGAAGACGATTTTACCGGCTTGCTGCGAGGGCAGGGGATAGGTAGCGATCACATCGTTACCAGTAAGCACCTGCTGCTCGCCGTCAAGGGTGCGGGCCACGATGCGTGAACTGGTGATGGTGTACTCGTCATCCAGCTCATCCATTCCCACGATTGTGTTGTCGTCCCACCACTTGGGAGCCGTGATGTCGCCCATGGCAATAACATTGCTGCCGTCAATATCGCTAACAAATGCTCCTCGATTGCTCACGTAGTAGAGCACGCGGCTGCCATCAGGCGAGAGAGATGCCCAAATGTAGCGCTCGTCGGCTCCGTTGGGGGCAAAGGGCGTAGTCACACCGTCGCGAGTGATGTACAACTTGAGGTGATGCCTCGTCAGCACGGGGCGAGTAAGGGTAGCGTCACGGCCCTTGAGGGCATGCTTCTTCATCTTGCCGTCGTTCATTGTAACAGCGGTTTTGTTATCTACTGCAAACCCTTGCAGGTGCCTTGTGGGCTTGACCAGCGTTTGCTTCTTGCTGTTGGTCAGGTCAATCGACTTTACGGCCTGCTGGCGGCGGTTATCCTTGTAAGAAACCTCGCTATAAACCACCTGCTGCCCATCGGGGCTGATGTGCACATCGCCCCCTGTGCCTGACTCGCTGGTGAGCGTCGAGGCTTTTCCATCAGCCATGTTCCACTTGACCAATCCCTGCTTGGTATCGGTCGAGAGCAACAGGTAATCGCCCTGGGGGCTGATGGCCACAGCTTGAGTGACCGTGTTCTCGGTGCTGGGTACATTCAGTCGCTCAATACCGGTCACATTCATGATCTGGGCATCTATCGCTATGGTTGCTGCTAGCGATATTGCTATAATAAAAATCTTTTTCATTGTCATGTCTATATTATAATGAGATAGTGTTAATTTCCTCCTAGCAAGTTGTCGATGAGCCTGGTCACATCGGCGATCGTGATTCCGCTGTCACCATTCACATCGGCAGCATCGCGATTGAACGGCTGTGACTCATTGCCCAACAGGTAGTCGATGAGCTTGGTCACATCGGCGATGCTCACAGTGCCATCGCAGTTCACATCACCAACCTGGTAGCTCACTCCCTTGGTGACAGTGAGCGACGACTTGGCAGGCGTGGTGCTCTGGTTGTCATTGGTGGGGATAGAGTAGATACCAATGTTGCCGCCGCTGCACACGAGGTTGCCACCCCAGTCAAATGCCATCTGGTAAATGGCATTCACGCTGCTGCGGGCATCGGCGATGTAGCTCATGCCGTTAGACGTGAGCGTCGGAACTGAGCCGTTCCATGTGATGTTGAAGAATTGTAGCACACCATCGCCGTCATTGATGACCATCATGTCACCATCGTTATTGATGGCAAAGCCCGACATGAGAGATCCGTTGAGCGATGACAAGTCACTGCCGGAGTTATAGACGACATTGCCCTCATTATTCACAAAGATCAATGATGGAACAGCAGCATTGTTTTGGCCCTTGCTACGGTATTGCATCACCCAAGTGCCTCGTCCGCCGTCATCGGCAATAATGTTACCGTTGCCGTTGATCATGAGTGCGCCCACATCGAGATAGTTGTCAGGGGCTTTATCCCATGTGGTCAACAAGCTACCGTCACTTTGACCGATATTGTAAATGCCCACGCCATTACCCTTGCCTGAGGGTCCAACGACATCCTCGAGGAAGGCATATAGCTTGGTGTCGGCACCCGTGCCCTGGATCCAAACGCCTGGAACCGAGCCGCCAACGCTCTCACCGTTATTGGTGATCAGGCCGCTAGCATCGCGGGAGCCGATGAAGAATTGGGTAAATGTGCCCTCCAGGTTGTCGGGATCGGCGATATAGATGCCCGAGGTGGCATCGCCCCATTCGGGAATATAGATTTTACCCTCGCCGTCAACAGCAAGGCGCATGTTGTTGGACCAAACGATGCCGCCGTTGTAAACGCTACTGTTGCGGGGCTGGCCATTGATGTCACAGGCATAGATGCCGTTCCCGGCATTTTCCTTGCTAATGCGCTCTCCCACATAGATGGTGCCAAAGTGGTCACTCTCGGGACTGCGGTCGATGGCGACATCGGCACGCGTGTAGGTCGCATAGTTGTCATTCAAGCGAGTGATGCGTGTAATGGCGTCACCCACGACATTCACTGCCCAGTTCATCACTTGTCCCTCATTGCCTGGCAGTTGGTCCTTGGTGAGTGTGACGGTGTTGCTACCCTCGACCACGTTGCTCAAGGCCACACGACCCACCTCAGCGCCAGTGGCGTTGTCAGCAAAGATGAGATAAGCCTCACCGGCATCGCTGTTGGCCTTGAAGGTGAATGTGTAGCTACCATCACCAGCCTCGGCACTGCTCAAGTCATAGGCGAAGATGCCCTTTACAAACGATGTGTCAACGGCTATCTCCTTCTTGACAACGCTGAGCGCTGTCCTAGCAGGTGTGGTGCTCTGGTTGTTGTCGGTGGGCATGGAATAGATGCCGATATTCTTGCCGGCGCACACGAGGTTGCCTCCCCAGTCAAATGCCATTTGATAGATGGCGTTGTTGCTGGCCCGTGCATCGGCGGTGAAGGTCGTGCCATTGGGTGTAAGAACAGGCGAATTACCATTCCACGTGATGTCAAAGAATTGCAGCACACCGTCGCCGTCGTTGATTACCAGCACATCGTTGGTATTGTTAATGGCGAATCCGGCGATAACCGAGCCATTGAGGCTGGTGAGCTGGGTGCCGGAGTTGAACAGCACATTGCCGCTGAAGTCGGTAAAGACGATAGACGGTACGGCAGCGGTGTTCTGACCCTTGCTGCGGTTCTGTGCCACCCACAAGCCTCGGCCAGCCGGGTCGGCAATGATATTACCGTTAGTGCTGGCTTCCAGAGCGCCGATGTCAAGGTAGTTGCTGGGTGCCTCGTTCCACGTGGTGAGCAGGCTGCCATCGCTTTGGCCGATGTTATAAACACCGATGCCATTACCATTGCCCGAAGGTCCGACTAAGTCTTCCAGATAGGCATACAGCTTAGTGTCGGCTCCTGACCCTTGAACCCATACACTCGGTGTTGAGCTGCCCACACCCACACCGTTATTGGTGATCAGTCCATCACTGGCGCGGGTACCCTCAAAGAACGGAGTGAAGGTGCCTCCCATATTGTCGGGATCGGCGATGTAAACACCCGAATAGGCATCGGCCCAATCAGGGATATAAACTTTGCCCTCGCCATCCACACAGATGCGGTAACAGTTGCTTAACGCCTGATTACCGCGATAGACCGTATTGTTGAGGGGTTGACCATTAATATCGCACACATACAGTCCGTTACCGGCACTGTTTGAGGCGACGCGCTCGCCTACATAGATGGTGCCGAAATGGGCACTCTCGGGGCTGCGGTCGATGGCCACGGTCGCACGGGTATAGGTGGCGTTGACGCTATTCAGACGCTCAATTGTCGTGATGGGCTCTCCCACAACATTGATTGCCCAAGACAGCACTTGGCCATCGTTGCCAGGCAGCTGCTCGGGAGCAAGGGTAATGGTATTGCTACCCTCGACGATGTTGCTCAACGGGATGATGCCCACCTCCTCGCCGCTGATGCTGTCGGTGAACACGAGGTTGGCTGCTGTGGCATCGCTGTTACTCTTGAATGTGAAAACATATTCTCCCGCGTCGTTGGTCGTTCGGTTCAGGTCATAGGCAAAGATACCCTTCACTTTCATGTCAGTAGGTGTCATGTAGAGCACCATATAGGATGTCTCATTGGCCGTTACTGTATAGGAGCCTTGGTTCAATAGCTCATTATAGCCGTTAGCGGTCACGCTAATCTTGTAGTCATTACCTGGCGCCAAATAGTTAAAGACAAAGATGCCGTTGCAATTATTGTCGGTATTGTAAGTACCCACGAGCACGTCTCCCTTGTATAACTTGACAACGGCGCCGTTGATGGGTGCATGGGCATCGATGGAACCGGACTGATAAGTATAAAGGGAATTCTCCAGACTATTCACAGCATCCTTCACGCTACCCATAATGTAGCCCACGTTCTCGCCGCTGATGCCGAAATAGTCGGCAGCTCCACGTGCCAGCCTGAGGCCCTCTTGGCGGCAATAGTCTTGGTTCAATGCGCGGTGTCGGGCTGGTTGATAGGTGTGGAAATAGCCTTCAACCAAGAATCCTGGTACGCCATGCTTCAAGGCACCCAGGTAGCCATAGTAAGTAATCCCTGAGGCGCTGTTAGTGCTGTTTGTCCCGCTGCCATAAAAGCTGACGTCGCCCGTGATGTAGGGGTGCGTTTTGTCGATGACACGCGAGCTGCAATAGGTCGGGTCAACCTCATCCATCCAGTGGCGAGGCCAGCTGGATTGGCACATCGCCGTGCTGCCGGTCACCGATTCGCTGGCATTGGTACCGCGGTAGATGTACAGCGGGTAATTGGTCGTGTTGCCGTCGGTCAACGCATTGGAGTGGATCGACACAAACATGTCATAGTCACCCTCCTCGGCTTCGGCGGCAATGACCGTCAACTTTTTGTTGTACAGGAACTCATCACTGGCATCTTTCACATACGGGAATGGGCCGTTGGCCGTCCTTGACATGGTGATGTTAGCTGCGGGAACGCCCATACGCTGTAGCGCGTCACGCATCTCAAATCCTTTCCACAGGTTGGTGTTGCTCTCATAGAAGCCGCACGTGTCGGGGCGGCCTGTCGAGGCGAGCATCGGGTAGGGAATCGTGGCCATGGGGCGGTCGTTGGGGCCCCAGCTGCCATGTCCCGGATTAATGTAAATGCGCACATCGTTTGCAGTCAAGGCCAGAGCCGAGCCTATCGTGCCTGATGCAAGCAATAGTAGTAATAGAATTTTTTTCATTCTGTGTAGATTTTAAAGTTAAACAACATATCTGACTTAGTTATGGTCACTAATTTCAGCTTTTAATGTCAAAAAGACCCATGGTGTGGGTCTTTTTGGTCTTATCTGCGATTTGATCGGTTATAGAGTGTCGCAAATATATGGCAATAATCTTAATTGTTCAAATATTTTTCTGTTTTTTAATTAGAAAATGTTTGAATGCGTCATTTTTCTTTTTCCTCGTCATCCTGTACTAGGCTCTTGGCACGATAGGTCCAGCCATAATACTTGTAGATCTCAACCAGGCGTGGAAGGCGCGCCTTGAAGTCTTGGTAGTCCTTGAGATCTGCCGGTAGCCACTGCAGTTCGGCAAGAGCCGCCATGCGTGGCAACACCTGGTAATCGATTTGCGGTTCACAGGTGATGTATTCGGTCCATACGTTTGCTTGGGCACCCAGGATGTGATGGCGAGCATCGGCAGGCAGATCCTCGGCAACTGGTTCAAAGTCATAGACCTTCTTGAGGGTATTGCAACCTCCAAAGGCCGTGGGCTCGTTCCACGTGCTGCTGGTCTGGTAGTAGTCGAAATAGAGCGGACCAACGGGTGTCATGATCACGTCATGCCCCAGTTTGGCGCCCTCGGCACCGGGCTCGGCACCCCTCCACGACATGATGGTGGCCGAGGCATCCACGTCACAACCCAGCAGCTCGTCCCACCCGATGATGCGGCGACCGTGCCGGCTCAGATAATTTTGTATCTCGGTCGTGAACCAGCCTTGAAGCAAGGCTTCGGCACTCTGCTTTCCCTTGGATGTGATGCCTAAATCGCGTATGCGTTGTTGGCACAGTGGGCAGGCCTCCCAGCGCACGCGCGGGGACTCATCACCGCCAATGTGTATATATTCGCCAGGGAAAAGCTGCATCACCTCGTCAAGCACATCCTTGACAAATTGCAACGTGTGGTCTTTGCCAAGACACAAGATGTCATCGGCAACGCCCCACATCCCCCACACATCATAAGGGCCACCCGTGCAACCCAACTCGGGATAGGCAGCCAAAGCGCCCAGCATGTGGCCGGGCATGTCAATCTCGGGAATGATGGTGATATAGCGCTCGGCAGCATAGCGCACGATGTCGCGGATCTCCTCTTGGGTATAGTAGCCACCGTATCTGATACCATCATTCACTGGAGAATTGTGGCCTAACGTGGTGCCGTTGCGCCAACCGCCCACCTCGGCCAGGCGGGGGTATTTCTTGATCTCAACGCGCCAGCCCTGGTCATCGGTCAGGTGCCAGTGCAGCTTGTTCATGCCGTGCAGCGCCAGCAGGTCGATGTAATGCTTGACCGTCGAGACGGGGAAGAAATGGCGCGAGCAGTCCAGGTGCATGCCACGATAGACAAAGCGGGGGTTTGCTGCCACTTGGGCCGATGGCATCAGCACCAAGTCGGTTTTCCCGATCGGCAAGGACTTGCGCAGGGTCTGAATGCCATAGAACACGCCAGCCGCTGTGCGGCCCGCAATCTCAACCCCCTTAGCGGTCACTGTGATGCTATACCCCTCGCTATTGTCCAGTTTAGAATCAATGAGCAGAGAAATGTTGCCCGTGCGGTTCTTTGTGCTAACCGTGGGACGCGTGCTCAGGTGCATCCCCGTCAGTTCCTCGATATAACCGCTCAGCATGGCAGCATTGCGCTCCATCTCGCGGTTGCCGGTAGGATAATTCACAAGGCAGGCGTCAGTGAGCCTGAAATCACTGTTCTTGATGCCGTCAATCCTCTCGGGCAATGGTACAGTGCGGTAATTGGCCAAGTTCTCTTGTGCGACGGCGCCCATGGTGACTAATCCTGCCACAAGAACTGCCGCTAAATGTTTTAGTTTCATATTCACATCTATTTAACGTGAGTTCGACTAAATTTAATTAATTGAAAATTAGGAACATAGCGGAATTTTTAGTAATTTTGTAGTGCTAAAAAAACCAATAAAAACAACCGCTATGTTTCCTGAAGACAAAATTATAGAAATATTTTCAATGTGCGATGATTTCAGCAAAGTTTTTGATAGCATTTTATCAAAAAGCGCCATAGCTGGTGCCAAGCCTGAGAGAAAACGTGAGTATCATCGTGATGGCAAGATGTCGGACTTCGAGGTGATGACCATACTGATATTGTTCCACAATTCTGGGTACCGCTGTTTGAAGCACTTCTACCTTGAACATGTGTGCAAGCACATGAAGCATTTGTTTCCTAAAACTGTGTCATATAACCGTTTCGTTGAACTTCAGAAGATGGCTGTCATCAAGTTGGCCGTGTTCGTCAAGACTATCCTGATGGGCAAGTGCACTGGCATCAGCTTTATTGACAGCACCCCATAGAGAGTGTGCAAGAACCAGCGCATCCTCCAGCACAAGACATTTAAGGACATAGCTCAGAGAGGAAAGTGCTCAATGGGATGGTTCTTCGGTTTCAAACTGCACATCATCTGCAATGAGATGGGAGAGATCGTCAACTTCATGTTCACGCCTCGCAATGTGGATGACCGTGACCCGCTCAAGGTGGAGCGTTTTACCGAGGAGCTGTATGGCAAGATCATTGCCGACAGGGGATATATCAGTAAAGACCTGTTTTGCAAGCTATTCATCAATGGTATTCAGCTGATTACCAAACTGAAGAATAAGATGAAGAATGCGCTGATGAGCATTTCGGATAAGGTGCTGCTCAGGAAACGGGCCATCATTGAATCTGTCAATGACGAATTGAAGAACATGGCCCAGATTGAACACTCAAGGCACAGATCTTTTCATAACTTCATCAATAACCTCATGGCCGGAATCGCAGCTTATTGTTTTTTCCCGAAGAAACCTATGCTACAGTTAGACCGAGAAATCGATAACCAATTGACTATCTTTTGATTATTTTCGTTGAACTCACGTTAAATAGTGTCACCCTTCACACCGAATGCCTTTGGCTCTCTTGTCCACTGAAGACTGTCCAAGGCTATGCGCCCGCTGTTGGCCAGTGCTTCTTTTACCTGGTCAGTAAACTCCATCGTAGTTTTCTTTTGTTCTGTCTGCTTTCCGCAAGCCAGGAGCATCATGGCAAGGCAAAGCATTGTTACATAATTTTTTCTCATATAAATACCGATTTATATCTTACGTTGTAATCTTATATCAACACTTTCTCCAAATGAAATAAAGAATCAAGCCCATAAACAAGATGATACATGCCAATAAAGTCAACCTGTCAAAGGTCAACACCACTAGGAATGCCCCAATCAACATTACAAATAATGTCAAACAACATTTCTCTAATGTCTTATTCGTTTCCATCATTCTTTCGGATTTTTGTTCCGTCTGACATAATATCAACTGGTTTTCCTGACTCTTGGTTGATGACAGGCGTGACAACCAATAAGAGAGAAAACCGAAGGGAATGATCAGGATAATAGCGAACAGGGACACCGTTACGAACCAATATATGGGTACCACCATCACACCAAGCTCCATGCCTGGGTGGTGACGATAATCATTTAAAGTCATAATAAAAAGGATCAAAAAAGGTACAGTTATCATACCACAAAAATAGAGCACCATCTTCATCGCCAATAACATCCAGTGGCTATTTTTCCACTGGGCGAAAGCCAAATGGATACTCAACCATGAGAATCCCGCTAGGATCAACGAAAGGGTGATCGTCCCGATCGCATGATTATAACCAAAAATGTCCTCTTTTATCTCCATTAGTGGGCCAGAGCCAAAGGCTGCAAGTCCCACCCCCAACAGCAGCGAGAAAAGCAACGTGACTACCTGATATTTCCTTTTCTTATCTTGAGATAATGTCATTGAACAAATAATTGAGACGGGTGTATTTGTATTATTGGTTCTGAGTTGATTTTGCCGCAAAGATATGACTATTCCCTAATAATCGTATTCGAAATGCGGTAATATTTAGGCGTGAGCTTGACGAAATTTAATTAATTGAAAATTAGGAATATAGCGAAATTTTAGTAATATTGTAGTGCTAAAAAACAACCGCTATGTTTCCTAAAGACAAAATTATAGAAATATTTTCAATGTGCGATGATTTCAGCAAAGTTTTTGACAGCATTGTATCAAAAAGCGCCATAGCTGGTGCCGAGCCTGAGAGAAAGCGTGAGTATCATCGTGATGGCAAGATGTCGGACTACGAGGTGATGACCATTCTGATATTGTTCCACAATTCTGGGTACCTTATGGCAGGAATCGCCGCTTACCGATTCTTCCCCAAGAAACCGATGCTACAATTAGACCGAGAAATCAATAACCAACTGACTATCTTTTGACTATTTCCGTCGAACTCACGTTAATTATATGTTGTTTTGTCGCAAAATTAAGCAATTGGACCGAGATATGCAACAATTGCACTTCTTTTTGCCCGATGGTATCCCAAAAATCGAGGAGGCAACCATCATGTGGCCGCCTCCTCGATAAAAGTAATTTTATGATGTGGTTACTTGGTCAGGGGAGAGTAGTCCTGGCCGTAACGCAACATCTGGTCGATGTAGCCCTCGGTGTAAGAAACCTTCACATCGATCATCTTGCCGTTGTTGTCATACACGGGGGTGTAGATGGGATTGACAAAACCCTTGTAAGGAGCGATGTTCAAATTCTCATAACGAGCAAGCACCTCCTGATGGATGGCGGGATCAACTTTCACACCATAGGTCTCCACCAGCATGCGACCGGCTTCATAATCGCCCTCGCTCTTGATGCGCTGCACCTCGGCAAGCAACTCACCGAACAGACCGCGCAACTTCTGGTAATCGTTCACCTTGACATAAGTCTTTCCGTTCTTGATAACGTACTCGATGACATTGTCCTTCTTGCCATGCTGGTAGCACCACTCGCTGATGAACTTGCGGTTGCGCATGTGAGCCTCCTCGATGTCCTTACCGGGGACAATGCGGGTCAATTGAGTCATCAAGCCGTTCATGATGTACTTGTAGTACTCGGCCTTGTAGACATCATTATTGGGGAAGATGCCCAATTCGACGAGCTTGGGGTCGGCCAGATAATACAGGGCGAACAGGTCGGCACGGCCTTCCTCAAGAGATGAGCCGTAGGCCTTGAGGGCGTCCTGGTCAACACCGGGGAGCAATTGGCCCGAAGCATGGCCCAGGCACTCGTGCAGGTCGGTGTGCAGAGCATCGGCCAGATCGAGGTACTTCTTCATCAGTTCTACCTCCTCGTTGCTGTAGGCAAACTCCTCATTGAAGCCTGTACCGGCAGCCACCTTGTTATAAGCATCGGTGATGTTGTCGATGCTGACCGACTTCGAGCCATGAGCGGCACGAATCCAGTTGCTGTTGGGCAGGTTGATGCCGATGGGGGTTGAGGGATAGCTGTCACCAGCCAGGATGGCAGCGGTGATCACCTTGGCGCTCACGCCCTTGACGTTTTTCTTCTTGAAACGGTTGTCAACAGGCGAGTTGCTCTCAAAGTACTGGGCGTTCTCACTGATGAGTTTAGAGCGGCGGGAAGCGGCCTTGTCCTTGAAATTAACCATGCCCTCCCATGAACCGGTCATGCCCAGGGGGTCACCATAGCTCTCAATGAAACCGTTGATGAAGTCCACATCGCTCTGGGTCTCCTCGGCCCACATGATGCTGTAGTCGTCAAAGGTCTTGAGCGAGCCAGTGCGGTAGAACTTGATCAGCTCGTTGATATAAGCGCGCTGGGCGTCATTCTCAGCAACGGTAGCGGCCATTTCGAGCCAGTAAACGATTTTCTCGATGGCTTTGCTGTAAAGACCACCCACCTTGTAGGGTTCCTCGACAATCTTGCCGTTTTTCTTCACCACCTTGCAGTTCAGTCCCCATGAGATAGGAGTAAGGTCGGTGGTGTCTTTCAGGTTATTGTAGAAGTCCTCGACTTCCTGCTGGGTCACGCCCTCATACATGTTGCATGCCGAGGTGAGGATCAGATCCTCGCCATCAGCCTGGTTCACGCGCTTGGCCATAAAGGTCGGGTCAAAGATGACGCGGTCCAGAATCTTCTTGACGGCAGCACGCATGTCAGCTCCCTGCAGCGCGGCAAACTGCTTGTCAAAAAAGTCCTTGCTGAACTCGGGAATGAACTTGTCCATCGAGTAGTGGTGATGGATGCCGTTGCCAAACCACACCTGCTTCAAGTACTTCACGAAGGCCTGATAGTCTTTGTCGTTCTTGTTGCCCTTGTAGTTGCGGTAGATTTCCTCAAGGGTTTGACGCACCAAGAGGTTGTACTTGCAATTCTGGTCAAACAGGATGTCTCGACCGTTGAGCGCAGCCTCGGTGAGGTAGTAAACCAACTGCTTCTGCTTCAGCGACAGGTCCTCAAAACCGGGCACCTGATAGCGCAGCACCTCGATGTCGGCAAATCGGTCAACACTGTAGTTGAAATTGCTGTTCTGTGCCATTGCTGTTAATGATAATGCCGTCAACATTGCGGCAAAAAATGTTTTCTTCATATTATTAGCTATTTGTTATGTTAAGTATCATTATAAGGTTAGTGATCACTCTGCTTCTACTTTCTTCATCATGTTGCCATCAAACTGGTAGATGGTATATTTACCAGGAAGATAGTGCAGGCTGTCATCGGATTGATAGGCATAAAAACGTTTTGCCTTCTCATCCCACTTGAACAAGTCACTTGTCTTCACATTCTCATAGTTGACAAACTCGTTGTTGCCTGCAAACTCAATGCCGTCAAAGAAGAAAGGCAGCAATGTGAGTCTGATACCGTTAATGTAGGAAGCTGAGACGTAGGAGCGCTTGTTGCCATTGCTGTTGACATAGGACTGGGCAATCAGGTAAGCGGTTTTGTCTCCCTTTGGTCCAGCATGGATTTCGATAATGGTATCGATGCTGTGAGCCAGCGTGATCTCTTTTGAGATATCAGGTTTGCGGCCAGCTAGCAGATTGTCAATTGGCCCGCGAAATGCAAGGATATTGCCATCCACCATCCATTGCGTTAAGTTGGCATAATATCGGTTGCTCTCGCTCTCACCGCCCGTGGGCCAGCTGTAGCAACGCAGTTTGCCGTCAGCACTGGTGGCAACTCTCAGGTCCATGGCCTCGCGCATCAGCTTAAAGTCATAGGTCATCGTCGACTTGTCTTTCTCAAGCCAACTGCAAAAGTCATTGAATCCGGCAGTAGCCTCTTCATAGTCCTCGCTCTGCATGGCTTTAAGGTACTTCTTCTCGTTGCGTTCAGCTTTGGAACACGATGTCAGCACCAGAGCCAATAGGGCGATGATGTAAATTGTCCTTTTCATCTCGATGATTACTTCACCGCATTACCGTTATAGACGATGCCCTTGTCGTTCATGATGGTTACGTTCTCGGCACCTGCTTTGGCATTGATGATATAAACGGTTCCATCATCGGTCTTCATCAGGTAACCGCCGTCTTTCATGACACATTTCTTGGTCTCGCCAAGTTTCTCGGGCTTTCCGCTCTTGTCTTCTCCGGCCTTCCACATGCTCACGCGATAGGTACCGTCGGCCAGGTTTTCAAGGCGCACTTGGTACTCCTTGGTGTTAAACTCGGCCACGACGTGGTCTTTGCCGTCCTTAGTGGGTTCTGCCCTTTGCACATCAACTTTGGGCTTGGCTTGAGCACCTTGGGCCGTGTCGATCTGCTCGGTAGCGGGAGCATTGTTTTGCTGTTCACCTTCTTTGGCGGGTTTCTCGTTACATGCGGTCATGGCCATCATTGCCACGGCAGCGGTAAAAATAAATAATTTCTTCATTGTCTTTGGTTGATTAATTGTTATGATTGTTAATGATTATTCAACATATAGCACTAGCCCTTTCAAGTACTCACCCTCAGGGTGGTAAATGTTGATAGGATGGTCGGCGGGTTGGGTCAGTTGGTGCAGGATGCGCACCTTGCGGCGCGTCTGGGCAGCTGCGCTGAATACCGCCAATCTGAATTGATCCTTGTTTACCGCCTGGGAGCAGGAAAAGGTGAACAGGATGCTACCAGGAGCGATTTTCTCCAGGGCTTTGGCATTGAGGCGGCGGTAGCCCACCAGGGCGTTGCGCAGGGCGCTCTTGTGCTTGGCAAATGCGGGCGGATCGAGGATAATCAGGTCATAGGCACCCTTCTCCATGTTGTCAAGGAACTTGAAGGCATCCTCGGCAAACGACTGGTGCCGCCCGTCCACGGGAGCGAAATTGAGGGCCACATTATCGTCGGTCAGCCTCACGGCCTTGGCCGAACTGTCCACCGAGTGGACCAACTCAGCACCGCCACGCAGGGCATATACCGAGAAACCGCCCGTGTAGCAGAACATGTTCAACACTTTACGGCCCTTGCTGTATTGCTCCAGCAATCTGCGGTTTTCACGCTGATCGACAAAGAAACCGGTCTTTTGACCCTTGAGCCAATCGACATGGAATCGCAAGCCGTTCTCCAGCGCCTCATCGGTTTCTAAGCCACCAATGATATAATCGTTCACGGGGTCGAGGTGGGCCTTGTAGGGCAGGGTGGTCTCGCTCTTGTAATACACATTGCGGATGCCAGGTAATTGGGTCAATCCCTTGGCAATGATGTTACGGGCAAAGTGCATCCCTGGCGAGTGGGCCTGCATCACGGCTGTGGGTCCATACACGTCAACCACCAGACCAGGCAGGAAATCGCCCTCACCATGCACGAGGCGGAATGCGTTGTTGTCTTCACGTTGTAGCCCCAGTGACAGGCGCATCTTGTAAGCGTCATTGAGACGTTGCTCAAAGAAGGCCTCGTCGATGGCTGTGTCGTCAAAGGTGAGCATCCTCACGGCGATGCTCCCGATCTGGGAATGGCCATTGCCGATGAGCGTTCCGTCATGAGCATAGACCGTCACCAGGTCGCCTTCCTCGATGGTGTCATCGGCAGCGGCAATAGCTCCCGAGAACACCCATGGATGAAGTCGCTGCAGTGATTCCTCCTTGCCTCGCTTGAGCGTTACTGACTTGTATATCATAGTTATTCTAGTTTTTCTGTTGTCTGAAGCAATCCTAATTACCTAAAATCCAGATTCTAAAACCTATTTAATGATGAATCTGAAAATGTCGTTACCGATGGCTAATAGCATCAAAGCGATAATCAGACCCATGCCCACCATTTGGGCCACCTCCATGAACTTGAGGCTGGGTTTGCGGCGAGTGATCATCTCAAACAGCAAGAACAGCACATGGCCGCCGTCCAGAGCAGGAATGGGCAACAGGTTCATCACTGCCAGAATGATGGAGATAAAGGCCGTGATGTTCCAGAAACCAACCCAGTTCCAGGTCGAGGGGAAAATGCTGCCGATAGTACCGAAACTGCCCACGCTCTTGGCGCCCTCGGGGGTGAAGATGAGCTTGAGTTGCTTGATGTAACTTATCGTCTGATCCCAACCCATCTTGATACCGCGGGGTATCGATTGGAAGAAGTTGTAATGCAGTACCGTTGCGTTGTAAACAGTGTACAAGTCAGCCAGCAGGATGCCCAATTTGCCGTCAGCGTCAACGGGCACATTGTTGGCAGTCATCATTTTACCGTCACGCAGGAACTCTAGAGTGATGTTTGAGCCTTTGTGCTTGGACAATTCCTCGGTAAAATCAGTGAATGTAGGAGTGGAAACGCCATTGACTGCAACCATGCGGTCACCTGCCTTCAGGCCGGCTTTCTCTCCGCCCTGATGCAGCAAGGTTTCCTTGATGACCACGGGCATGCGCGGCGTCATGAAGGCGACGCCATCCTTGGCATCACGTTCAAGGTCAGTGATAAAGCCCTTGGGGATAGGTATCGTGACGGTGTCCTTGTGATTGCGCAGCACGGTCACCTGTTTAGCAAACAGCAGGTCGTTATAGTCGGTTTGGTCAACCATGTTCTCCAGCTCATGGCCGTCAGCCATCAGAATGATATCACCATCGGCAAATCCGGCTTTCTTGGCCGAGTCACTAAAGGTCATACCCTCGGTGATGTCGGCAAAGCGGATGACTTGCTCACCCTGGGAATAGACAATGCCCGAGTAGATGATCATCGCCAGCAGCAGGTTGAACAACACGCCGCCCAACATGATCAACAAGCGTTTCCAGGCCGCCTTGCTGCGGAACTCCCACGGTTTGGCGGGCTGCTTCATGGCCTCGGTGTTCATCGACTCGTCGATCATACCCGAGATGGCGCAATAGCCGCCCAATGGTATCCAGCCGATGCCATACTCGGTGGCACGCCACGAGTTTTTGTTCTCACCGCTGGCATTGTCTTCCTCCATGGCTCCCATCTCGTTGCCATGAGAGAACCACTTGAGGTACTTGCCGGGTTTCCACTTGACCAATGAGAACTTGTAGTTAAAGAACATATAGAATTTTTCTACCCACACGCCAAACAGGCGGGCAAACGAGTAATGTCCCAATTCATGAAATACAACCAGAATGCTGAGTGCCAATATCAGCTCAAGGGTCTTTATCCAGAATGATTGAGTCAGTAAAAATGATAAGTCCATTGATTATTTAAGTCTTTAATTATTTGATTTTCATGTCATCGACGAGGCGGGAGGCACGGTCACGGGCTTCATTATTACTCTCCACATAGTCTTCATAGGTGGGAGTTGCGACATGTGGTGCCTGCTCCATCGTTTTCTCAATGATGTTATAGATGTCGGTGAATTTAATCTTGTCTTGAAGGAATGCTGCCACAGCAATCTCGTTAGCGGCGTTCATCACACAAGGGGCAGTGCCACCCGTGCGGGCAGCGGCATAGGCCGTGCCTAACAGCGGGAACTTGTCGAAGTCGGGTCGCTCAAACGTGAGCATGGCAAAGTCGTCGACTGTCATCTTGCGGCAGTCGCTGGCCAGGCGGCGGTCAGGCAGACCCAGGGCATAGCGGATGGGCAGGTGCATATCAGGCAAACCTAACTGTGCCTTGACCGACCCGTCCTTGAAGGCGACCATTGAGTGGACAATGCTCTGAGGGTGCACCAGAATCTCGATGTCGTCGGGCATCACGCCAAACAGCCAGCGCGCCTCAATCATCTCAAAACCCTTGTTCATCATCGTCGCCGAGTCGATGGTGATCTTGGCACCCATCGACCAGTTGGGATGCTTCAAGGCATCGGCAGCAGTGACTTTATCGAGATTTTCCTTGGGCATCGTGCGGAACGGACCGCCCGAGGCCGTGAGCAACAACTTCTCAATGTCCTCGTGGCGCTCGCCCACCAGGCACTGGTAGAACGCGCCATGCTCGCTATCGACAGGATACAGCACGCTATGGGAGCCTTTCATCAGTCGGTCGATGAGTTCCCCAGCCACAACAAGGGTCTCCTTGTTGGCAAGTGCGATGCGTTTACCCGCCCCAATGGCAGCGATGGTTGATTCCAGGCCACTATAGCCCACCATGGCAGTGACCACGGTATCAATTTCGGGCATAGTGACGGCCTGGGCGATGGCAGCGCTGCCGGTAGCCACTTCAATCCCGGAGCCCTCAAGTGCGTCACACACATAGCCATAGTACTGCTCATCAGCAATGATTACCATGTGGGGACGCATTTGGCGCGCCTGTGCAATCAGCAGGTCAGCGCTGCTGTGGGCAACAAGCAGCCACGCCTTGAACAGGTTAGGGTACTCGCCAATGATGTCGATTGTTTGGCGGCCGATTGATCCCGTGCTGCCAAGTACTGCGATATTCCGTTGTTGTGTCATTCTTTCCATCAAAACTGCAAAATTACACAAATTCCTCCAATCGACAACATAATTTAATTCTATTAACACGCCATTACTCATTATTATATTGTATTGCAAATATAATTGGCGTGACCAAATCAGGTAAGGCAATGAATATTGCCGTATATATTCATTTAATATCCGTCGCCAAGTTGAGCTGACTTTACTACCATCTTTAATAATAAAAATAGAAATTTACTTAAATTTGAGCATACTCTATTGACTCGTTTATTTAAAGGTTATAAATGCCATTTTTAACCATGTAGCCGAATTGTTAATTATTTTTTTTGAAAAAAAAGTCATTTTTTTATATTTGTTTCAAAAAAAAGTCTTATTTTTGCACATCAATAACTGATTTGACCCTGGGTTCCGATTCTTTATCGGATCACCAAGCCCCTTAATGTATAGAATTTGTTGTTATTCCAATTTATATTAACTTTTTAATTAAATTACTATTTATGAAGAAATTATTAGTTTTACTCTTAGGTATGGCAGTTGCTACTGCCAGCGCAGGCGTTACCAAGACTGCGCTCACAAAGACGGTTGCTAACTACAACAGCAACAAGGCTAAGATTGAGCAGGTTGTTCGCAAAGCCGCTCCTGGCACTGTATCAACCCCCTACATGGGCATGAAGACTGGCCTCCGCGCCGATGTTCCCGAGGGCTATGCTATGGTAACCCTTGTTGCTGGTGACGTTTGGGGTGACGGCTCTGGCTACCAGATGCTGCTCGATGCCGATGCCACCGCTTTTGGCTCGATCATTCCCGAAACCGGTCCATTGACCACAAGTGGTGATGCCACTGCGGAAACCTATGCCGAGTTTGAGTACAAGATTCCTGAGAACGCCGATGGAAGCTTGTCAACCACCAACATCGTCATGAACAACAGCATTTCGATTCTGGTACCCGCTGGCACCTATGACTGGTGCATCACCAACCCCACTGCCGGTGACAGGATGTGGATCGCATCTGATAACGGTAACGTTGGTGGCCGTGCTGACGACTATGAGTTTGAGACCGGCTGCACTTACATTTTCACCGTTTCATTAGGTAGCTCAAACGACCAGACCGACGTGGAGATCATCAATCCCAATGCTCCTGGCGTTCCTGGGATTACCGTTACTCCCGCCGCTACTAGTGCTTTAGTAGAGTGGGCTGCCGATGAGAAGGCTACTGGTTACAACCTGCGTTGGAGGCCCTGGACTGACTTGTCAGGCAATCCTCACTTCTGGACATTCCCCGCTGAGACCTACACTGAGGAGGCCGAAGGTTGGTGGGTATATGATGCCGACGGTGACGGCAACAACTGGGGCTTCGCTTATTCCAACAGCGCTCAGGATGATGTATGCCTTATCTCAGGTTCTTACGTAAGTGGCGTTGGTGCATGCTCTCCCGATAACTACATTGGCACCCCCGATGTGCCTCTGAAGGGCGAACTCAGGTTCACTGTTTGGGGTCGTTCAGACACTTACCCCGAGGTGCTCCAAGTTTATGCGCAGCTTGAAGACGGCATGTATCAGCTCTTCCAGGATTCAATTATCACTACTGTAGCTCCTGTGACCTACACTGTTGACTTATCTGCTTTTGAAGGTGCTTTGGGCAGCATCGTCTTCCGCAACTATAGCACCTATGACCAGTGGTCTGTTTACGTAGATGATATTTACGTTGGTGATCCCGATGCTGAGATTGCTGTGCCCGCAGAGTGGACCTATGTTAATGGACTGACTGATCCCAACTACACCATCAATGGCTTGACTCCCGAGACCAAGTATGAGGTTCAGGTAATGGCTTACAATGCTGACTTCGAGAGCAACTGGTGTGACATCGTTGAGTTCACCACCCTGGATACAGATCCTGTTATTCCCACCGGCCTGCGTGGTGACGTGAACATGAGCGAGGATGTTACTATCGCTGATGTTACCGCCCTCATCGACTACCTGCTGAGTGGTGATGCTACTGGCATCAGCCTCGAGAACGCAAACTGCAACCTCCAGGATGATGTTACCATCGCCGACGTTACCGCTCTCATCGACTATCTGCTGAGCGGCAACTGGCCCGAGTAATTTATCGGAGTAGAATTTATTTAAAGGAGGCGGGCTCGTCATGAGTCCGCTTCTTTTTTGGCTTTTCTAAGTATTGTCACAATATTGTATTGTTATAAAAATGGTGGTGTTATTTTGATATTTCAAGAAAAAGTAGTTTATTTGCACTTGATTTAAAGCCATTAACAGCAATCAATTTACACCCTAACATATAATTTATTGTTTAATTTAATTCTATTATTTTTATGAAAAAATTATTCTTTTCAATTCTTGGATTACTCGTAGCAGCAAATGCTTTTGCTGTCACACCCGCTGATCCCACCAATGTTACGTGGTATGACTGCGGCGACGAGAGCGGTCATAGTTACTTGACCTTCACTCTTCCCACCGTTGACGTGAATGGTAATCCCCTTGACATCGAGATGATGGGTTATCGCATTTTCACCGATGATGACCAGCCCTTCTACTTCAACAGTGCCCTATATGAAAATATCTGGGGCACTACAACTGATGTCTACTATTACAGTTGGGAGCCTGGCTCCGACCTCCAGAGCAATGGTGTTTTCTTCTACCGCACCAACGCAGATGGTTTTGAGCGTTTCTTCAACAACCGCATTGGTGTTCAGATATTCTATCTGAATAACAGTTTTGGTATTGATGGCGTTTCTAACATCGTATATTACGAGCTTTCACAGCCGACCACACTGCCCAAGCCCGGTAATCCTAATATTACAGAATGGATTGATTCAGAACCTTATATTTTTGATCCCGAATTCTATACGACAAATTGTATGGCAGGCTATACTCTTGCCTATGATACGAATAAGAATCCTGTTGCTGACGACTATACAAGAGAGAAGGAAGAACTTGGTGAGCCATATACAATCTTGGAACCGGAGAAGGTATCATTTAGCCTCTTTACCGACAATGACAAAATCTTCACCTTCACTCCTGATATGTATCCCGGACAGGTGAATGAACCGATAACTCAATTCCCCTACACAAGCATTAATGCTAATGGTTATGTGGGTTGGTGGATGATTGATTTTGATGGTATGACAAATCATGTTGATGTGCTTGCTGAGGGTGGCATTGAAGTCGAGCCGTTCTTTACTTGGCGTATCGGTATCCAGACCTACTACACCGATAATGGTCAGACCAGCGCTTCGGACATCGTCTATATGGAGATTTACCCCCAACTGAAAGAAGCCACTAATGTTACCTCGACTTCCTTCCTTGCTGACTGGTCATGCGAAGCCGAAAACACTTACTTGATCAATAACTTTATTGGTGAAGGTTGTGGCTATTTCCTCCATGTTATTGACAAGGCCACACAACAAGAGGTCTTGCTACAGAATGTTGAGCCCACCAATGAGATCGTAGATTCAATTGGACATGCTCTCCCATTCCAGATTCCCGGTGCTTTCTATACCGTGGAAGGCCTGACACCCGGTAATACTTACCAGTATTATGTGGAGGTGATTCAAAACACGGGTGCCTCGTTTAATTCCGTTGTTCGTGAAGTGACCCTGCCTGGTGCAGGCCTGCGTGGCGACGTTAACATGAGCAACGATGTAACCATTGCCGACGTTACCGCCCTCATCGACTACCTGCTGAGTGGTGATGCAACCGGCATCAGCCTCCAGAACGCTGACTGCAACCTGGTTGATGGTGTAACCATCGCCGACGTTACCGCTCTCATCGACTACCTGTTGAGCGGCAACTGGGCAAACTAATTTATTAGGAAATAACTAATCTTATAAAGAAGCGGGCTCGTCATGAGTCCGCTTCTTTAGGGTATAATGATGAGGAATAGCATTGCCCTTAGCCCTTGAGGGGTGCAAGTTGCTTGGGATCGCCCACAATCCACAGGATGTCACCAGCACGGAACACGAGGCCAGGGGTGGGGGAAATGTAATCATCCTCATTGCGTTGCACAGCCACCAGCAAGGCACCATGATTCTCTCGCAAATTAGCGTTTTCCAGGGCTTTGCCCACGATGGGTGAATTCTCGCCGATAGCGAAATGCACAAACTTGAAATCGCTATAAGATACTTCAACAGTTTCTTTTTGTGCCTCGACGAGGGGTAGCATGCGCTGGATTTGATCCTCGGTGGCGATGACACCCAGCACATCTCCCGGGAAGATGCGCATATCCCCCGATGGAACAGGGTGCTGCTTGCCTGCACGCTGGATGTTGACCAGATTAACGCCATAACGGTTGCGCAAGTCTAGATTGCGCAGTTTCTCGCCCACAAACGGACAGTCGTGCCCCACGGTCATGTAGGCCAGGTGCAGATCACTCACCAGATTGTGCTCATGTCCGGTTCGACGGTTCTCTCGCTCGTTGATGTTGCTGATAAAGCGTTTCTCGATATTGGTAACACGTTTGCGCAAGGGTGTCGGGAGCACCAGGACCGAGATGAGGGCGAGAATGCCGAGAACAACTGCCGCAACGATAGCAATGGCGCTGGGATAGATGCCCTGAAGAACTGCCGCAATAAAAATAATGCTCAAGATGCCGCTGATGATTGACATCACGACGAAGGGCACAAATGACACCGACCCTGAGGATTTGAGTTGGTCATACTCTGATCGTTTTACCGAGGGTAAGATGATAGATATGATGAATGGTCCCACAATGGCGAGAGCAGCAATGGCACAAGTCATGCGGCCCAAGGCTGTGTCGCCCAGTAAATTGGTGATAAACGGCATGATATAGGTGCGGCACACCACAATCAGCGCAATGATGATGACCGAATAGATGATGACTCGCACCAGGTATCGCGAAGCGACAGATTTCCACATGCGTCTAGTATCGCTTATCTCGCTCTCGCTGGCGTTCTGGCTATAGCCGTTGAGCAAGCGTGTCCAGTTCTTGGGCAGGATCTTATACAATGCATTGTAGCAAGGCACAGCCTGCTTGATAAAGAACGGAGTGGTGAATGTGGTGATGACCGACACGGCCACGATAATCGGGTAAATGCTCTTGTCCAGCACACCAAGGCTTGTTCCCAATGTGGCGATAATGAACGAGAATTCACCGATTTGGGTCAGCGAGAATCCCGATTCCATGGCCACTTTAAGGGGTTGTCCGGTAGCAAGCATGCCAAAGGTGCCGAACACGATCATGCCGATAATGACAACCACTGCCAGCAGGGCGATGACGCTCCAGTGCTGGGTCATCACGGTGGGATTGACCATCATGCCCACCGAGATGAAGAAAACGGCGCCAAACAGGTCCTTAACGGGCGAGATGAGGCGCTCGATGCGCTCAGCCTCGATGGTTCCTGCCAGTATCGAGCCCATAACGAATGCGCCCAATGCCGCCGAGAAGCCCGAAATAATGGAGAAAAGAACCATGGCAAAACACAGACCCATAGCGATGATGAGCATCTGCTCGTCGCTGATGTAACGCCTGAATCGCTTGAACAGGGTGGGAATCATGAAAATGCCCACAGTGAACCACATGATCAGGAAGAAAGAAAGTTTTAGAATACTCCCTAACATTTCCTCACCCTTGACGCTGTTGTTCAAGGCTATTGATGACAGGATCACCATCATCACGACGGCAAACAGGTCCTCGACGATGAGCACCGCGAAAGTCATTGGCACAAACCGTCGCTGGCGCATATTCAAGTCGGTGAGCGCCTTAAGGATGATGGTCGTTGAGGACATGGATATCATGCCGCCCAGGAAAATGCTGTTAACAAACCCGTAACCAAGGCATCGGCCGACGATAAACCCCAGGCTCATCATGCCTAGTACTATAATGAGTGCAGTAAGTATCGCCGAACCGCCCACATCGATCAGTTTCTTGAAGCTGAACTCCAGTCCCAGGGAGAACAGCAGCACAATGATACCGATTTGTGCCCAGAACTCGATGTTGGCCTCACTTGCGATTGAGGGCAGTAGCGTGAAGTGAGGGCTGGCAAGGAAGCCTGCCACAATATAGCCCAGCACAACGGGTTGCTTGAGCATCTTGAACACGATGGTAGCGACAGCGCCTAATACTAGAATGAGAGCCAGATCGCTAATCAAACTATTAATATCAAATCCTTCCATGTGATTATTACATGTTCATCTCGTTGGTGATGGTGATAGAGATGGCATTGCTCCTCTCCTTGATGGCGTTGAACATGCCTGGCACGTTCACACTATTCTTGCTACGCACCATGAAGTTCACGATAGTGTGTGGTGCATCGTAGTCATATTTCATGAACTCATCGCTGATGTGGATATCATTGGATTCAATAATATCCCGGATGGGCTGAATGTCATCGAGGATGCCATGCACCTTGACGCGGATGATTTTGGATTCCCACAGGAAATTGTATCGTTGCTCAAGGCGCTCAATATTCACCAGGATGAAGATGATGAGCAGGGTGGTGATGATACTGATGAGATACATCCCGGCACCCACCGCAAGGCCAATGCATGCCGTCATCCATATTCCGGCTGCTGTCGTCAAGCCTCGCACCGAACCTTTCATCTGGATAATCGCACCTGCACCCAGGAAACCTACACCACTCACCACCTGGGCAGCGATGCGCCCAGGGTCACCATTTTTTAGCCCCAAATACACTTGTGGAATATAGATGGAGATGAGCATGGCCAGTGTGGCACCCATCGAGATGAGGGCAAACGTGCGCAATCCGGCTTTTTGCCCTTTGCGCCGCCGTTCAATGCCGATGATGGCACCCAGCACAAGGCTCAGCACCAACTTGACAATGGCCCCAACGATGGTTACGTCAGGGCTGATGATTTGGTTATAAATATTATCCAGCATGGCTTTTCGCTTGAATGTTTAAAGTGCAAAATTAGCGGTTTTGAGCCACTCATGCAACCAGTAATGATAAAAATCAGTATCTTTGCGCAACAAATATCCTGTTGATTATGAAAAGAATTGTATTTTCGTTATTGCTTATTGCTCTGGTGTCGTTCAGTTTGTCGGCCCAGTTGCTTGTTGGTTCTTATAACATCCGCTATAAAAATGGTGGCGACAGCGTGAATGGTAATGTATGGGAGAAACGTTGCCAGGTCATTTGTGACCAAGTCAATTTCATGGCTCCCGATATCTTTGGAACCCAGGAGGTGCTGCATGGACAACTGATCGACATGCAGGCCCGGTTGGATGGTTATGACTACATCGGTGTGGGTCGCGATGACGGCAAGACCCAGGGTGAGTATGAGGCGATTTTCTACAAGCGTGCTTGCCTGCGCTTGTTGGACCAGGGGCATTTCTGGTTGAGCGAGACTCCCGATAAGCCAGGCCTTGGATGGGATGCTGCATGTGTACGCATCTGTTCTTGGGGCAAGTTTGCCAAGATGACGGCCACCGATGATGAGGCATTTTTCTTCTTCAACCTGCACATGGACCACGTGGGGGTTGTGGCTCGGCGAGAGGCTGCCAAACTTATCGTCGCCAAAATCCGTGAGATAGCTCATGATGCTCCAGTGATTGTCACGGGTGACTTCAATGTGGATCAAACCAACGAGATTTATTCCATCTTTGTGGAGTCAGGCATCCTGAAGGATTCTTACCAAGCCGCCAGACTTCGTTTTGCCGAGAATGGAACGTTCAACTCCTTTAATGTCGATTTATACACATCGAGCCGCATTGACCACGTCTTTGTTTCGCCCGGAACTCAAGTGGACGCCTATGCCGTGATGACTGATGGTTACTGGGTGCCCAGTCTGGATCCTGGCAACATGGTTAAGGGGCACGACGCACCTCAAGAGATTGACTTTAGCCGTTACGCTCGTCATTTGCCGTCTGACCATTATCCCGTCTTTGTGCGTCTAAATTGGAATCATTAACTTTAATTAATCGTCAGTTCTTGCCAGCGGCAGCTAAAAAAGTGTTATCTTTGCCGATTATTGCGAATTGAAACGATGATTAAATCCATCATAGAAGACGCTAAAATAGAGAAGTTGCGTGCACTCATCAATGGGGTGCAACGCATTGCCATAACATGTCACAAGTCACCCGATGGCGATGCCCTAGGCTCGACTGTGGCTTTGTGTCATGTGTTAAGACGGCTTGGCAAGGACGCTGTGATTGTCACGCCCGATATGGCTCCACGTTCATTGGAATTTATTCCTGGCGTGCGCGATATTGTGGTGTACACCAAGAACGAGTTAAAGGCACGCAAAGCTCTGGCCGATGCACAACTCATCTTCTGCCTCGACTATAATTCTCTCAAGCGTGTGGACCGCTTGGCTGAGTTTATTGAGCCGCTCAAAGTTCCTCGTGTGCTCATTGACCATCATCTGGACCCTGACTCGATTTTTGACATCGCTATTTCCCATCCCGATGCTTCATCAACCTGTGAACTCGTGTTTAGGGTTTTCATGCAGATGGGCTTGTTGCGTTACATGGACCGTATGGCGGCAAGTTGTTTGTATGTGGGTCTCACAACCGATACAGGTGGCTTTGCCTATAGTTGTGACAATCCTGAATTTTACGAGATACTTGCCTCTATCATGCGTCGCAACATCGATCGCATCGGGCTCTATAACAAGGCGATGAACACGTTCAGCGCCGACAGCATCCGTTTGCAGGGCTTTGCCTTGAGCGAGAAGATGCAACTTTTCCCTGAACAGGGGGCCGCGCTCATCACCCTCAGTAAAGAGGAACTGGAACGCTTTAACTATCAACGGGGTGATACCGAGACCTTGGTCAACAAGCCGTTAGCCATCCCCGAGATATATTGGAGCGTATTCATGCGCGAGGACACCGATCGCATCAAGGTTTCATGCCGTTCCCAGGGTGATTTCAGCGTGAGTGACATCTGCGCGCGTTATTTCAACGGTGGCGGTCACGAGAATGCCGCTGGTGGCGACTTTTACGGGTCGCTGGACGATGCTGTGGCCGTTTTCCATCAGATCATGAACGACCTCTTCCCTAGCAATAATTCACAAGAACAATCAAAACAAGAACAAGAATAATATAATGAAAAGAATTTTTTCAAGATTAGTTTTCCTTGGGTTAACTGCCATGGTGATGCTCACATCGTGCAACGAGGACCAGAGTTACGCCGATCGCCTGAATGAGGAACGTAATGCCGTCAATGCCTTTCTTGCCAATCACCGTGTGGTGATGTCGGTTCCCGAAGACACTGTCTTTGAGGTGGGCCCCGACGCTCCATACTATCGTATAGATGCTGACGGCAACGTGTACATGCAGGTGCTCAATGCTGGCGACAGGGTGAACGACAAGGCAAAAAAGAACGAGCCCATCTACTTCCGCTATGCCCGTTATAATCTTGCCACATGGTATGCTAACGGCATTTGGTCCCAGGCCGATGGCAACGAAAATACGATGGACGCAGTCTCGTGCTCATTTAACTATTCAGACTACACGTTGCCATCCTCGTCTCAATGGGGCTATGGACTTCAGTTCCCTCTCCTTTTCCTGGGGGTAGAATGTGAGGTGAATCTCGTCATCAAGTCGCAATATGGCTATACGAGTGAGATATCCTATGTCCAGCCTTTCTTCTATCACGTCCGCTATTTCCACAGCCAAATCTAATGCGCTATAGCGCAGTCTATAGGATTTTGTTTAATCGTTTACTAACGACTTAAAAATATGTCTCTAATTAAATCTATATCTGGAATCCGCGGCACCATCGGCGGTAACGCTGGTGATGGTCTCACGCCGCTAGACATTGTTAAGTTCACATCGGCTTATGCCACGTTCATTCGCCGCAACTCGCCTGTCAAGACCAATGTGATCGTTGTTGGGCGCGACGCTCGACTCTCAGGTCGCATGGTCCTCAACACCGTAGTGGGTACACTCACGGGCATGGGCTTTGATGTCGTGAATATCGGTTTGGCCACTACGCCGACCACCGAACTGGCTGTCGTGGGCGAGAACGCTTGTGGCGGTATCATCATCACCGCCTCTCATAATCCCAAGCAGTGGAATGCGCTCAAGTTGCTCAACCACAATGGTGAGTTCTTGACCGATGCCGAGGGCAAAGAAGTGCTGCGTCTGGCCGAAGCCGAGGACTTTGACTATGCCGATGTTGACCATTTGGGAAGAGAACAAAAAAACTACACTTGGCTGCGTCGCCACATTGATCATGTACTGGCTCTTGACTTAGTGGATGTTGAGGCCATTCGCAAGGCCGACTTTACCGTTGCTGTCGATGCCGTGAACTCGGTGGGCGGTATAGCCATTCCCCAGCTGCTCGAGGCTTTGGGTGTGAAGCGCGTAGAGAAGCTATTCTGCGACCCGACTGGTAACTTTGGTCACACGCCCGAACCCATTCCTGAGAACCTGACCGCAATCAGTGATTTCATGAGGCAGGGTAAAGCCGATGTCGGCTTTGTCGTTGACCCCGACGTTGATCGCTTGGCCATCGTTATGGAAAACGGTGAGTTCTTTGTTGAGGAATATACCCTTGTGGCTGTTGCTGATTATGTCCTGGCACACACGCCTGGTGCTACGGTGAGCAACCTGTCGTCGTCGCGCGCCCTGCGTGATGTGACCGTCAATCATGGCTGTTCTTACACGGCTGCCGCTGTGGGAGAGGTCAATGTCACTACCGAGATGCGCCGCACTGGTGCCGTCATTGGCGGCGAGGGCAATGGTGGAGTCATTTATCCCGCTAGCCATTATGGCCGCGATGCCCTTGTGGGTGTGGCTTTGTTCCTGTCGTTACTGGCCAAGAGCGGCAAAAAGGTGAGCGAGCTCAAGCAGACTTATCCACAGTACAGCATTGCCAAGACCAAGCTGGAGCTCAAGCCGGGCATGGACGTTGATGCCATCCTCAAGGCAGTAGAAAAGCACTATCAGGGAGAGCAGATGACCACCATCGACGGTGTGAAAATCGACTTTGCCGACGGTTGGGCACACCTGCGCAAGAGCAATACTGAACCCATCATCCGCATCTACAGCGAGGCTCATACCATGCAAGAGGCCGAGAAACTTGGCAACGATGTCAAGCAGATCGTCCTATCGCTCATCTGATATCAGTCGCACTAAAGCATAGCGCTCCTTGCCGAGACAGGTTATGGGTATTGATGCCCAATGAATCGCTCTCGGCAAGGAGTGATTGTAATGTTGTGTCGTACATTGCTCCCGAAATCACTAGGCGATCAAAATCATATAGCTCTCGCAATTTGGCAGCAGTACCATGAAATCGCTTCGTCACGATGATGTCATCGAGGGCCATTCGATGGTCGGCGCTCATGCCTTTCCACTTACCGCTGCCCACGGCAAGGATGCGACGTCCCATCAAGTGGGCATAGGGAGGCTTGAATAGAGCGTCAGTGAGTCTCACGACAGTGTCGCCATGCAGTATAACCAATTCGTCAATGTTTTGTCGGGCAAGGAACCCGGCGTAATAGCGCGCAAAAGTCGCCGAGTCGGTATCCTCGCCGTCAGGGGTCCAAACATATCCCTTGCCATTGTCATAGTATAATAATGGGGTCGACGAGAACGAGTTGAAGATGACCATTCCACGCTTTGGTGTGTTGATATCAATCCACAACGAGTGCCCCAGCAGGGCTACAAGTCCGCAGCCGGCCACCAACAAGTAGCGGTAGTTGTGGTGAAAAAGCCACAGCACGACAAATGCCAATATCACAAAATAGATAACCACGCCCAGCGTGCTCACATACACGCCATTGATGTGTGACAATGGTATTGAGTTCACGGCCCCTATGGCCCAATGGATATAACGGTAAACGGTGTCGATTGCCCATTCAAGGACTGGCCAGTGGAGCCCCGCCACAATGACGAGAAGGAACAAAGCGCCAAGCGCCATAAACACAGGCAAGACAGGCAGGATCAGCAGGTTAGCAAGCACCGACATCAATGATACCGTGTGGAAATAATGGGCACTCAATGCCACCGTTGCCAGCATCGCAACGATTGAAACAATAACAGTCGAGGTCAACCGGTTGATGATTCTGTATTTGCTTTCAAGTGAGGACGGCACTTGGCCCAGTATCAGCACTGCACCCACCGTGATGAAACTTAACTGAAACCCCACGCCATACAACGCCGATGGTGAAAAGACCAAAATCACTAATGCCGCCATCACAAGGGCGTTCAACGATATCGAACGACGGTGAAAAACCTGAGCCGCAAACACAAAACCTATCATGATGGTGGCACGCACCACACTGGGAGACAATCCCGTGAAAACAGCAAACAATGCAATGGCAGCAAGTGTGATGACAAGGCGCATTTTCTTGAGTCCCAGGTAATCGAGCGGGAACAGTAACCACCAGATGAGCAATGCAATAAAACCAACGTGCAGACCACTCAGTGCCAGCACATGTGCCACACCTGCCGCCGAGAACTCTTGGCGGGTTGCCTTATCAATCAAGTTGCTGTTACCCAGCATCAACGCCACGACAAACTGTTGTGCTCCAGGTGATAATCGGGTATTGAATACCATGAGCTGCAGGTCGCGCCTCAAGTTGGCCATGCGGGTTAACAGGGTGGGGGAGTAACCCACAATCTTGACTTGGTCCACAAGCAAGTGTTGCTGATAACGGATGCTGCGGGAGTGAAGAAGATGGCCGGCATAATCCATTTCGCCAGGATTGCCCATCTGAGCGATCTCTTCAAGGGTAGGGTGCCATGCCACCAGGTTCCCGGCTCTCATGGTATAGTCACAACCACGCGTCGAGAGCAACACTTTAGCGGGTGGCAAGTCAACGTCAAGTATTTCCACGGTCAATCGCATCGAGAAGTCGGTGTATTCCACATTCACCACGCGCCCTGCCATTACGGCCCTGTAGCGTTGTTCATCTGTCAGCTGGGGTGGACAATGGATGACTGCACACAGCCACCCTAATGCCAGTGCTCCTATAGCGAGTGGAATAATGAAGAAGGATTTCCACCGCATTCGCCCTTGGGGAGACTTAGAGACTGCTGATAACCAGATATAAGTTACTATTGCAACAGCGATAAGTAATAAAGGTGCCCACCAGCAATGCCACAAGCCATGGACAAGGATACCCGCGATGAATGGTACGACTATGCGTATCGCGGGAATCTTTGAGAGCACCGACTGTGGTGACATGGATGTTTTATACGATTACACGTTGTCCTGTGTCCAGATCTCGTAGGAGTCAAATGCTTGAAGCAGCAGCATCTCAATGCCGTTTTTGGTCTCAGCCCCGTATTTTGCCGATTTCTTCATGAACAACGTTTCCTCGGGGTTGTAAATCAAGTCATAACAGATGTGCTCCTTGGTCAAGAATCGATAGGGGAAATCGGGGAACTGGTCATCGTCGGGATATTTTCCCACGGGGGTGGCGTTAACAATGATTTTGTACTCGGCTACCATGGCTCGGGTGATTTCCTCATAGATGAGCGTGTGCTCTGATTTACGCCTCGACACCAGTTGCACGTCAATCCCATGCTTGCTGAATGCGGCTCGCACCGCCTTGGCTGCACCACCGGTGCCTAGCACCATGGCCTTGGTGCGCTGCGGCGTGAGTATGCCCTCGATGGTCTTTTCAAATCCAACCACATCGCTGTTATATCCGCGCAACTCCAGCAAATCGCCCGTCTTTTTGCTCTTGATGAAGCGGATGACATTGACAGCCCCAATTTGGCGGGCATCATCATCCAGCGAGTCAAGATAGGGGATAACGGCCTCTTTGTATGGTGCCGTTACGTTCAAGCCATTCAGGTTTGGGTACTCGGCGATGACTTCCATGAGCAATCCCAAGTCCTCAATCTCAAAGTTCATGTATTGGGCATCAATGTCCTCGGCAAGGAACTTTTGATTAAAAAAGTCGCGCGAGAATGAATGGACCAGCGGATAGCCGATCAATCCATAGAGATATTTACAGGAATGTGGAGACTTCATAATCGTATATTTTTTTGTAACTGCAAAAATAGTGAAAAACTAGAAAATGCCACCGATTCTAGTGAGTTTTTTGTTCTCTGTGGCACATTTTTTGTTCACAACGGCCTTCTTCAGGCTTGCGATAGGCTAAAAATGATGAAAAATGGCTAAAATCGACCTCATTTAGCAAACAATTTATTAATTTTGCCATTCAAAACATTTTCATTATAAAATGAAGTTTTTAACCAAGAACATGAAGATAGCGCTCACCGTCCTTTTGGGACTGGTGTTGCTGTACTGGGGCATTAACTACCTGAAGGGGATTAACATCTTGACTCCAGCCAATTATTATTACACCGAGGTTGAGTCCACCGAAGGGCTGCTGCAAGCCGCTCCCATCACCGTCAACGGTTTCCAGGTGGGACAGGTGAGGGAAATCAATTATGATTACGATAAGAACAAGATCACGGTCATGCTGTCCATGAATAAGGAGATGACAATCCCCGAGGGCAGCACCATCAATATGGTGACTGGGCTCATGGGAGGCGCTTCGCTCGTCCTCAATCTTGGCAAAGGTCCGGCTATGAAACCCGGCAGTTACATCCCAACAACCGACATCCCAGGATTGATGGACCATGTGAGCGAGAATGTGGTGCCCATGGTGACAGACATGTTGCCCAAGGTGGATTCCATTGTGGGCAATATTAATGGCTTGACGTCCAATCCCGCGCTAGCCTCCTCATTGACAAGGCTAGATGCCATTACCCGCCAGTTGCAAATCAGCGCTCAGCAGCTAACCCAGCTGATGAATGGGTTGAACCATAGCGTGCCTGGGGTGATGAGCAACGTGAACGGCATCACCAATAACCTGAACGGCGCTACTGGAAACATTACTGATTTCTCGGCATCGCTCAAGGAAATGCCCCTCGACGAGACAATCAACAAACTCAATACTACGCTTGCCAATCTGCAAGTCCTCAGCGAGCAGCTTAATGACAAGAACTCCAGCCTGGGCAAAATCATCAGCGACCGCCAGCTCTATGACAACGCCAACCATGCCATTGCCAGTCTGGACTCATTGCTCATCGATATCAAGGCAAATCCCAAGCGTTATATCAACGTAAAAGTCTTCTAAAATGATAAGACGTTTATTTACAGTGAAAATGCTTGTTAGGGTGACAAAAATCACCCCGAAATGATACCTTGAAATCTCTATTTGGATTGAGTCCAAATAGAGATTTTTTTGAAAATTATTGTTTTCGGAATTTTGATTTTTGAAACCTTGTAATTACAGCGGTTTGCAAGTTAAGGCAAAAATAAAACAAAATACAATATTAGAAATAAATCGTTGATTTACAATATAATAACTTGATAAACGCACGTCGATTTTATAAAAAATGTGAATTGGGTTGTAATTGTTTGGATTTCAATCACGTTATGCTCAAAACGACATTTGCAAATTTTTTCGGCACTTTTTTTTAAGAAAATATTGAGCGAATTTTGTACTGCTAAATAGCACTAAACAAACCGACCATACTAAGTAAAATTAGAGTAAATGATTAACGTTGCACAACAGTGGAACCGCTGCCTTGACGTCATCAAGGCTAACCTGCCAGCCGAACAGTTCGATGTTTGGTTCGCTCCCATTGTTGCCGTTGATTTTGATCAGGAAAATGATCGTGTGACGCTCAAAGTCCCCTCACAGTTCTTTGTGGAGCAGATCGAGGGACGATATATCCACGTACTCTCGCTGGCATTGAAGAGAGTTTTTGGCGAGAACGTCAAGCTTACCTATAAATATAATGTGGTGGGCAGTGATGATGCCAGCGCCGTTGAGCAAACCGAGGACAACTCAAGCTCAAAGCTCAAACAGGACCTTAAGATACGCAAGCCGCGTGTCGCTAACCCCTTTGAGCGTGACGAGAGCCTTGAGGACATTGATCCGCAGTTGAATCCACGATACACCTTTGAGAACTATTGTAGCAGCACGAGCAACAAGCTTGCTGTAAGCATTGGCCAGGCCATCGCCGAGAACCCCGAGGAGAAGACCTTCAACCCCTTGTTTGTCTTCGGCGAGACTGGGGTGGGCAAGACCCATCTCCTGCAGGCCATCGGCATCAAGCTCAAGGAGAACTATCCCCGCATGAGGGTACTCTATGTCTCATCCCGAGTCTTTGAGAGCCAGTACACGACAGCGATGCTGCAAAAGAAAATCAACGACTTCATTAATTTCTATCTGAGTATTGATGTGCTCTTGCTTGACGACATCCAGTTCTTTGCTGGTAAGCCGGGCACTCAAAATACGTTCTTCCACATTTTTAACCACTTGCACCAGCATCAACGCCAGTTGGTGATGTCATGTGATTGCCGTCCCAGTGACCTTGACGGAATGGAGCCCAGGCTCATATCACGCTTCAAGTGGGGCATGACAGTGGAGCTCGAGAAACCCGACTACCAGTTGCGGCGCCAGTTCCTGGCCATGAAAGCCGCTCAGGACGGATTGAACATCAATAGCGAGGTACTGGACTACATCGCCACCAATGTCACCGACAGCGTGCGTGAACTTGAAGGCGTGATGGTATCGCTCCTGGCCCATGCCACGATGCTTAATCAGGAAATCACCATTGATCTTGTGCGCAATGTCATTGGCAATACAGTTAAGGTGAATCAGCGACAGATGACCTTTGAACTCATTGCCGAGACGGTAGCTGACTATTACAACATGTCCACCGACTTGATTTATGGCAAGTCACGCAAGCGCGAAATCAGTGATGCCCGCCAGCTCGTGATGTATCTCGCTAAGAAAGAGGCTCAGATGTCATCTACCAGCATCGGTGCAAAACTCGACCGCACCCATGCCACCGTGCTTCATGCCTGCATCCAGATTGAACAGCGCATGTCAATCGAGAAAGACTTCTCGCGCGAGGTGGCTGCAATTACTGCGAGCTTAACTCAATAACTATATCAATAAGTCAAAGAAATCTTTGTCAGGGCGTGCCTCTCCACGGTGCGCCTTGCTTTTTTTATATCAGGTTGGAAAGATCCCCTACACGTTCTCACTATCGTCTGAGAAGAGTTGCAGGGCGATGTGGGCGCAAGCCTCGGCATCAGCGAGAGCATTGTGGTGATTGACAAGGTCATAGCCGCAATAGGCTGCCACAGTGTGTAACTGGTGGTTGGGCAGCTGCTTGAGCTGGCGCTTGGCTGCAAGGCATGTGCAGTAGAACTTATAATCTGGATAATCCATCTGGTAGCAGCGAAAGACAGCCTTGAGGCAACTCTCGTCAAAACTCTTGTTGTGGGCCACTAGCGGCAACCCCTCGATGAGCGGCTCAATTTTGGCCCACACGTGGGGAAAGACGGGAGCGTCATCGGTGTCCCACGGGCCCAAACCATGAACGCGCTGGCACCAGTAGCTGTAGTAGTTGGGCTCGGGTTGGATCAGTGAGTAGAAACGGTCCACAATAGCGCCGTCGCGCACAATGACCACGCCTACCGAGCAAACGCTGGTGCGCTCGCTGTTGGCGGTCTCAAAATCGATGGCGGCAAAATTCTTCATGAAATGGATTGTAATGCTGCAAAAGTAGTGCTTGTTTCTTTATTTTTCAAAAAATCGACCTGCGATTAAACGTTTTATCTTCAAATCAGTCAAAAAGTCGCTCAAAACGAGCCGACAATTGAAATAAATAGCGTAAATTTGTAGGTTAAACCTAATGTCGTGGCATTCGTGCGAGACTGGGGCGGAGTTTTGCCTGCCGTGCGGTGCCCGCGAGAGATTTATAAACTACAAGAAAAATGGATAACGATCGAATTCTAGAGATCAACATTGAGAACGAAATGAAGTCCAGCTACATCGATTATTCGATGTCGGTCATCGTTTCGCGTGCGCTACCCGATGTGCGCGACGGCTTCAAGCCGGTGCACCGCAGGGTACTCTACGGCATGGACAAGTTACGCAACTATTCCAATGCTGCCTACAAGAAATCGGCACGTATCGTGGGTGACGTGCTTGGTAAGTACCATCCTCACGGCGACTCGTCGGTTTACCTTGCTATGGTTCGTTTGGCCCAGGATTGGGCTATGCGCTACCCGCTGGTCGATGGCCAGGGTAACTTCGGTTCGGTCGACGGTGACAGCCCCGCTGCCATGCGTTACACCGAGGTGCGTCTCGACAAGATGGGCGAGAGCATGATGGAAGACATGGACAAGGACACCGTGGACTTTGTGCCTAACTTTGATAACACACTCGAGGAGCCTTCAGTGCTGCCTACCCGCATTCCCAACCTGCTAGTGAACGGCGCAACGGGTATCGCGGTGGGTATGGCGACCAACATGGCTCCCCACAACCTGGGTGAGTGCATCGATGGCTGTCTGGCCTTGCTCGAGGATCCCGAGATGGAAGTGAGCGACCTGATGAGCTATATCAAGGCTCCCGACTTCCCCACAGGAGGTATCATCTACGGTTACCAGGGCGTGAAAGACGCCTTTGAGACAGGTCGCGGACGCATTGTTGTGCGTGCTAAGGCCGAGATCGAGACCGATCGCAACCACGAACGCATCGTCGTTAACGAGATCCCTTATAATGTCAACAAGAAGGACCTCATCGAGAACATCGCCCGCATGGTCGAGGAAAAGAAGATTGACGGCATCAGCGACATCAACGACGAGAGCGACCGCCACGGCATGCGCATTGTCATTGATGTGAAAAAGGATTTCAACCCCAACGTGCTGCTCAACAAGCTGTACAAGATGACCGAGTTGCAGTCATCGTTCAGCGTGAATAACGTGTGCTTGGTTAACGGACGCCCCCAGTTGCTCAACCTCAAGCAGTTACTCCAGCACTTCCTGGAACATCGCCACGAGGTGGTCATTCGCCGCACCCGTTTTGACCTGAAGAAAGCTCAGGAGCGTGCCCATATCCTGGAGGGCCTCATTATCGCCAGCGACAACATTGATGAGGTGATTGCCATCATCAAGAGCAGTGAGTCGACCGAACATGCCATCCAGCGCCTGATGGAGCGCTTCAGCCTCACCGAGGTTCAGGCACGCGCCATCGTCGAGATGCGTCTGCGTCAGCTCACTGGACTGGAGCAGGAGAAGCTCCACAACGAGTTAGCCGAGGTTCGCAAGACCATCGAGCAGTTGCAGGCTATCCTTGACGATCCTGCCGAGTGCCGCAAGGTCATTGAGCAGGAGCTTATCGAGGTCAAAGAGAAGTTCGGTGACGAGCGCCGCACACAAATCGAATATTCCAGTGAGGAGATGAACGCTGAGGACTTTTACAGCGACGATCCCATGATCATCACCATCTCCCACTTCGGTTATATCAAGCGCACTCCGCTCAAGGAATACCGCGCCCAGGCGCGTGGTGGAGTGGGTGCCAAGGGCAGTGACACACGCGATGAGGATTTCATCGAGTATGTTTATGAGGCCACCAATCATAACTATATGCTGTTCTTCACCGCAACGGGCCGCTGCTTCTGGCTGCGCGTGTTTGAAATTCCGGAGGGCACCAAGAACAGCAAGGGACGTGCGATCCAGAATCTGTTGAATCTGGATGCCGAGAACCGCATCCTGGCATTTGTTCGTGCCACGGCTCTCACCGATCCCGAGTACAACCAGTCACATTATATCGTATTTGCTACTAAGAATGGTATCGTTAAGCGCACAAGCCTCAGTGCTTATTCGCGTCCCCGTGGCAACGGTGTTCGCGCCCTCAACATCGCCGAGGACGACCAACTCGTGGGCGCAATCCTCACCGAGGGCGACAGCGAGGTCATCCTGGCCAACAGCAAGGGTTACGCTATCCGCTTTGCTGAGACCAAGGTTCGTGCCATGGGACGCACCGCTACCGGTGTCAAGGGCATGACCTTGAGCGAGGGCGACGAGGTGATCGGCATGATCTGCATGCGTGCCGGCACACGCGACGACGTACTAGTCGTTTCAGAGCAAGGAATGGGCAAGCGCAGTGCCCTTGAGGACTACCGTGTCACTAACCGTGGCGGCAAAGGTGTTAAAACCATTAACATCACTGCTAAAACTGGCAAGCTAATTGCAATTAAGAATGTGAATGACGATAACGACCTTGTCATCATCAACAAGAGCGGCATCGCCATCAGGCTACGGGTTAGCTCATTGCGTGTCGTGGGACGTGCAACACAGGGTGTAAGGCTCATCAATCTTGAGAAGAAAAATGACGAGATAGCAAGCGTTTGCAAGGTTGATACCGAGCCCGAGACCACCGACGAGGAGGGCGTTCGCGATGCCTTCAGCGAGATTCCCGAGAACTCCGAGATCTCCAAGAACATCGAGCCATCCGAGGACACAAACGATGAACAACAAAATGAGAATGAATAAACATTATAAACAGCTTTAATTGTTAAGAAAAATGAAAAAGATGATTCTTTTCGCCGCTGCCGCCATCATGGCCTTCGGCGCATCGGCTCAGATGAGCCTCGTGAAAGACCTCTCCAAGAAAGTTGGAACGGGTAATCCTCAGGCCTATGCCGAGGTGTTACAGGCCATTGAGCCTGCTCTCATGAACCCTGAGAGCGCTAAAGACGTGCTCACATGGTACACCGCAGGTAAAGCCGCTTTTGGCTTGTATGACACGATGTTTGGTGCCAAATCTCTCGGACAGCCGGTTGATGAAAACATGATGAATGAGATCCTGAGCGCTGCCTATGAGTTCTATCAGACTGCATTGCCCCTTGACAGTGTTGTCGAGGTGGACAAGAACGGTGCTCCCAAGCTCAACAAGGACGGTAGCAAGAAAATCAAGACCAAATACAGCAAGGACATCATCGGCGCCCTCACCGCCCACATGGGTGACATCGCTAACGCTGGTAACGTCTATCTGCAGCAAGCTTCTGAGATCACCGATGAAGCAAAAGCCGCTGAAGCTTGGGCTAGTGCCGCTGCTGCCTATGGTAACTATGTTGACATCGCCCGCGCTCCCTTTGCTATCGCCAATGGCGTAGCTCCTGCCGACAGCGTGCTCGGCCAGGTGCGTTTCTTCCAGGCCTACGCTCAGTATCAGGCCAAAGATTTTGCCGATGCCTATGAGAACTTCACCAAGGCTCGCAAGATGGGTTATGCCGATGACAACATTGTTGGCTTCCAGACCTCATCGCTGGCCAACATGGTTCAGACTATGCTTGACAAGAACGAGTTTGACAAGGCTAAGAACTTCATCGAGAATGCCCTCAGCTCCGATCCTGACAATGCTGTCCTGCACGACATCATGGGCTTTACCATGGAGCTGAAGGATGGTGTAGACGCTGCCCTGCCGTTCTACCGCAAGGCTGCCGAAGTTGATCCCAACTATGCTAACGCATTCTTTGATGTTGGCCGTTGCCTCTACCTCCAAGCTCAGAAGATTATCGACGAGAATCCCAACGCCACCAACAAGGAGCTCGTTCCCAAGATCAAGCCCATCTATGACGAGGCTATTCCATTCCTCGAGAAGGCTATCAATCTCAACACCGAGGGTGACAATAAGGCCAAGAACGTCCTCGACGACATCCTCTACAAGTTTGAGGTTATGGGCGTGAAGTAATTGAGTAATTGAGTGATTGAATTTTAAAACCTGATGCGGGTGGTGTGGCAGTTGTCTCACCACCCGCAATATTTCTCATCAGTGTTGCACGGGATAGGAAAAATGCCTAATTTTGCGGCCGATTTCCATTATAGAGTAAATATTATTTTGAAACGGATTGCGATCATAACAATAACTGCGGTGATGCTTGCGTTTAACAGTGCCGCGCAACAGTCATTAGTCAAGGAGGCCAACAAAGCCGCCAGTGGACTCACTATGACTGTCGATAGCTATAATAAAGCCTTCAAGAAACTGCAGCCAGCACTCACCCATGAAGAGACGCGAGAGCGTGCCGAGACATGGGCGCTTGCCAATCGCATCAAGATTGAGCAGTATGACAAATACATGGACAACCGTCGCGTGGGGAAAAAGATAGATTCCAAAGCCATGGGCTACACGTTGATTGATGCCTATGATTATGCCATGACTGCCCTTCAACTTGACACTGTATTTATTGTTGACAAGAAGTCGCAGCCCGTTATTGATAAGAAAACCAAGCGCCCCAAGTTCAAAACCAAATATAGTCATGACGTTGTCAATCGCCTGATTAGCCATCACGATGATTACCGCATTGTGGGTAGCGAACTCTATAACATCAAGGATTGGAACGGAGCCTATAGGGCTTGGGACGACTACTGCAAGATGGCCGCCCGTGCCGATGACCCTCGTTGGTTAAAGCCAGACAGCTTGGTGGCCGAGGTGCGTTATTACCAGGGCATTGCCGCATGGCAAAAGGGTGACACCATTGACGCTGTTCGCCTTTTCAGCATGGCCAGGCATGGCGGTTATTCCCGCAAGGAGGCCTATGATTACGCGCTCGTTTGCTTGAGTGATCTGGGCAATGAGACCGAGGTGGTAAGGCTGGCATGGGAAGCCTTTATCAAGTTCGGCACTAGCGATCCACAATACATCCGCATCCTCATTAACGATTTTGTTAACCGTGAGGACTACAGCGGCGCTAACGACCTTCTTGATGAGGCGATGGACGGCAATCCCAATGATGACGAGTTGCTCAACCTCAAGGGGCTGGTCATCGAGAGCCAGGAGAGCATCTATGAGGCATTGCCCTATTATCAGCGCTGCATCGAGTTGAATGAAAACAATGCCAGCGGCCAGTTCAACGTGGGGCGTTTCTTCTACAATAAAGCGCAAGAGACACGACAAAACAGTCGCTTGTATGGCAAGCGTTTGGCCGATATGGTGAACCCCATTTATCGCGAGGCCTTACCTTATCTAGAGAAATCCTATGAGCTTAACCCCAATAACGAGGAACTTGTCAACGCCCTGCGTGACATATACTATAAATTGGGAGAGGCTCAAAAACTCCAGGCCATCGAGAGTCGGAACCAATGATTGCTGAGGGCACGGAAAAACAAATTGCGCGAGAGTCATGCTACTGATACTCCCGCGTAATTTGTTATTTCACCAGTGGCGTGTTCAATATCACGGCTTGCGCACAATGCCGCGTGTGCTAGCTTTCACAAAGTTGTAAATGATGTCTCGCTCTGGGCTCTCGGGCAGTTTTTCTACCTCAATGAGCGATTGTGTGATATTCATGCCCGAGTCATAGATTGTGCGGTAAACGTCGGCAATAGCGTCTATCTGTTCGCTGGTATAGCCGCGACGATGCAGGCCCACCTTGTTCACACCCTCATAGGCGATGGGATAGCGAGCCGCCATGCAATAGGGAGGTATATCCTTGTTGACAAGTGCGCCGCCTTGAATCATCACGTGGCAACCGATGCGCGTGAACTGGTGTACAAGCGCGCCGCCACCAATGATGGCCCAATCGTCAACAACCACCTCGCCGGCCAACTGGCCTGAGTTGGACATGATGACGTGGTTGCCTACAACACAATCGTGTGCCACATGGCAGTAGGCCATAATCAGGCAGTTGTCGCCCACAACGGTTTTCCCCTTCGAGGCCGTGCCGCGATGAATGGTGACAAACTCACGGATAACCGTGTTGTCGCCGATGATGGCCAAGGTATCTTCGCCCTGGAATTTCAAGTCTTGGGGGATATCGCCCACTACGGCATTAGAGTGGATATGGCAGTTTTTACCGATGCGGGTGCCACTTTTCACAACGGCACCGCTGTCGATGCGTGTACCGGCACCAATCTCGACATTGGCATCGATGGTGACAAAGGGACCAATCTCAACACCTTCCCCTAGCTTTGCATCGGGATGGACGACGGCAAATTGATGAATATTCATATTCTGTTATTTTTCTAACTCTTGATTTCTAAAATAAATAGACCTGAAGCCTAGACAGGGTTCTTGACGATTTGAGCCATAAACTCAGCCTCGGTGACAATCTTCTCGCCAACAAAAGCATAGCCCTTCATCACGGCAGTGCCACGGCGAATGGGAGTCATCAGCGACAAGTGGAAAATGAGCGTGTCGCCCGGGATGACCTTGCTGCGGAATTTCACATTGTCAATCTTGAGAAAATAGGTGGAATAGTTCTCGGGATCTTCCACACTGCTGAGCACAAGGATGCCGCCCACTTGAGCCATGGCCTCGACCTGCAACACGCCGGGCATGATGGGCTCATGGGGGAAGTGCCCCTGGAAGAACGGCTCGTTGACCGTCACATTCTTAATGCCCACCACGTGTTTCTTGCCCTTCTCGATGATTTTGTCAACGAGCAGCATGGGATAGCGATGGGGCAGCATGGCACGTATCTGGTTGATGTCATACAGCGGCTCTTTGTTCGGGTCATAAATGGGGGCCTGAACATTCTGGTAGCGCAACTCTTGACGGATTTTCTTTGACAGCTGGGTGTTGATGGTATGCCCGGGACGGGTAGCCACAATGCGACCCTTCAGCGGGCGGCCTATCAGTGCAAGGTCACCCAGCACGTCAAGCAACTTGTGGCGTGCAGGCTCGTTCTTGAATGCCAGCGGCTTGTTGTTGAGGTAGCCCAGTTCACCGGCTGGTTTGTGAGGCACATTCATCACATCGGCCATGTGGTCAAGGTCTTCCTGCTTCATGGGCGAGTCATAGATGACAATGGCATTGTCCAGGTCGCCGCCCCTGATGAGGTTGAGTTGGATGAGGGGTTGCACCTCGCGCACAAACACAAACGTGCGGCTGCCGGCAATCTCCTGTTTGAACAGTTTGATATCGGTCAGCGATGCGAACTGATTGCCCAGCACGGGAGAATCATACTCAACCATGCAGTCGATTGAGAAATCGTCATCAGGCAATACGATAAGTGATGAGCCGGTTTCCTTGTCAACGACTTTGATGCGTTGTTTTACCACATAGTATTCCTTATCGGCCTCTTGCTCAACAATGCCGACTTTTTCTATCTCGTTGCACCACTGGATGGCACTGCCGTCAAGAATGGGTATCTCACCACAATTCACCTCGATGAGGCAGTTGTCGATGCCCGCAGCATACAGGGCTGCCATGGCGTGTTCGATGGTGCTCACGCGGGCTTCCTTGTTGCTCTTGCTGGCAATGACGGTGCCACGTGTAGTCTCAATAACGTGTTCGGCTAGCGCCTGAATGGTGGGCTGGCCCTCCATGTCAATGCGTTTGAACACATAGCCTGTATTCACCTCGGCGGGTTTGAATGTCGCGGTTGACATTTGTCCCGTGTGCAGGCCTTTGCCGCTCACGGTAAACTCGCTCTTGAGTGTCTTTTGTTTCATATTATCAATTTCAATTCCCTAAAAACCTTACACCTGATACCTAAAGCCTAACGCCTTAAAGCTTCTTCTTCAGTTCCTTGATGTCACTGTACATCTCGCCCAAGCGCTTCAGATAAACCACTTGGCGTGCAAATTCCATGGCAGGTTGCACGGGAGCACCCAGCCACTTGCCGTTGCTGCCGATGCTGTTGTCCACACCGGTCTGCGCACCGATGCCGTTCTTGTCACCCACGGTGATGTGACCGGCAAATCCCACTTGCCCGCCAACCATGTTGTACTTACCGATTTTAGTTGAACCGGCAACACCCACCTGGGCAGCCATGACGGTGCTTTCGCCCACTTCGACGTTGTGCGCGATTTGGATGAGGTTATCGAGTTTAGCGCCCTTCTTGACCACCGTTGCACCCATTGTAGCGCGATCGATGGTTGTGTTGGCTCCGATTTCCACATCATCCTCGAGGATGACAATACCCACCTGGGAGATTTTCTCGTAGGTGCCATCTTCCTTAGGTGCAAACCCGAAGCCGTCACCACCAATGATGGCTCCGCCCTGCACGATGCAGCGGTTGCCGATGCGGCAGCCATGATAGATTTTCACGCCAGGGTACAAAATCACGTCGTCACCCAGGGTTACGCCATCACCCACATAAACTTGAGGGTAAATCTTCACGTTCTTGCCGATGGTCACGCCGTCGCCAATGTAGGCAAACGCGCCCACATACACGTCATCAGGCAAGGTTGTGCCTTCACCCACGTGGATGGGTTGCTCAACGCCATGCTTAGCAGGACGCTGGCTGTTGACAAAATTCAACAGGTCGGCCAACGTCTTGTACGGGTCTTCAACGCGGATGAGCGTAGCTTTCACCTCTTGCTCGGCGACAAAGTCCTTTCTCACCAGTACTGCCGAGGCTTGGGTTGTATAAATGAAATGGGTGTATTTGGGATTGGCGAGGAACGTCAGGCAACCTGGCGTAGCTTCCTCGATTTTAGCATAATTGTTAATCACAGCCGATGCATCACCATCAACCGTGCCGTTAACCATTGCTGCAAGTTGTTGTGCAGTAATCTCCATGATGTAGTTAAATATTGACTAGTCTTTTAAAAAACGGCTGCAAAGTTCGCAAAAAAAACACAATGCCGCAACTTAATGCTTGTTAATGTGCCAAATAGGACAAAAAAGAAGTTATTTTGTACTGCGATTAAGCAGCTCGGCAATCTTTGCCTCGATTACGGGTGCTTCTTGATAACCCAGCAGGGTTTGATACTCACCCTTGGGTGTTACAAACATCAGCGTGGGAACAGCCTCAACGCGGAATTCCATGGCCAACTCGGGCTCTTGGTCCACATCCACACGCTTGAAAATAACCTGACCCTTGTGCTTTTGCTCAATCTCGTCAAGCACTGGTGCCAATTCCTTGCAGGGGCCGCACCAAGTGGCAAAGAAGTCGATTACCATAGGCTTTGAGGTCATAATGGTGGTCTGTTTAATCCACTCGGTCTGACCCTCGTCATCAGAGTTGGCCACCGGCATCTCGCTCTGGGTAGCCTCATTGCCGCCAACGTTTGCCTGGTTATCAGCAGCCTCCGGTTTATTGTTACATGCAGCAAGCAGCAGCAATGCAGTCATGCAGAAAATTATCCTCTTCATAATCTTATTATCTCAATCTGTTAGTTCTCGATGATCAGCTCACCAGTTTCCCTTTGCCCAGACGGGTGATTTCAGGCTCGCTACCTGTGCAGTCCACAATGGTTGAGGGCATGAGCTGTCCGCGTCCTGAGTCGATAACGATATCAACCTTTGACTCGAAGGCTTCGGCCATCAAACCGGGCTCACAACGATAGTCCTCATCGTCTCCGGGAACCGAGGTCGTCAGGATAGGTCCACCTAAAGTTCTCACGATGGCCAGGGCTATCTCATTGTCGGGGATACGGATGCCCACGGTACGACGGCCCTTAAACGCTTTAGGCAATTTGGACAAGGCAGGCAGGATAAAGGTGAACGGTCCTGGCAAGTTAGATTTCATCAGTCTGAACTGGACGTTATCAAACTTGGCAAATTGAGCCACCTGAGAAATGTCGTCACAGATAATCGACAGGTTAGTCTTGGCCGATTTCATCTCCTTGATGGCACAAATGCGCTCAATGGCTTGGTTGTTGAGCGCATCGCAGCCCAATGCATAAACGGTATCAGTGGGATAGATGATAAGCCCTCCCTCCTTGAGCGTTTCAACCACCTGGTCGATGTGACGCTGGTTGATGTTGTTTTCTAATATCTCTAAAATTTCCATAATCTAACTAAACTAGAAACTGACGATCGAGGTTTCCACATTGGCCCCTTCAGCATATTTTCTCAACAACGATGCCATCCATTCCACCGCTTCTTCCAGCGGCATCTCGGGACCAAAAGCATTGATGTTGATTTGTGCCTTAATGGTATCTTCAGTGAATTTCGTGCGCTCTTCGTCGCTTGTGGGGGTGGCGATGGGTCCTGCAGCATCGCGATACACGGGCATCCCTTCGATATTGAGTTGGCCACGCCCAATGCCGTTATACACGTCATCGGCGGTGCCCACGCTCATGGTGAGGGTGTTGCCCTCAATGCGGTCACCATCCAATCCGCTGATGGCATAGCCGCTTTTGATGGAAACCAGATTAACGACGTCGATGAGTGTCGTCAGGCGATAGATGCCCAAGCCACGGATGATGCGGCGGCACAAAGCCTCGCTCGACACGCGGTATCGACTCGGATCCTTGCCGAGCGACTTGTACAGGTGACGGGTAGCAGCAATAGCAGGCCGCTGATTGATTTCCAGCAGCTCATATCGCTGCTTGATTTCCTCAGCGGCATTCTCGATTTCGGCCCACAATTCATCACACGTCGGCCTGTTCACCACTGTCGCACTGATGAGCCCTATGCGGGTTTCGGGACATGCTTCCAGAATCCTTGGGTCTATCTTTACCTCGATCATTTTTGTCTCACTTTCAAAAAACGCTGCAAAGATACAACTTTATATCCAATTATAGACTAATTGTTGATAAATTAGGCCTCTCCATGATATTGCTCAAATACAATAGGCGTCTTTTCGGCATAAAAAATGAAAATTTTCATTTTTCATTTTGTTCTGCTCTCAACTTGCACTAATTTTGCCAGATGATGAAAAAGATAATGATGATTTTATCGCTGGTGGTGGTTGCCATCAGCACACAGGCTCAAACGATGAGAAATGACGAGATGACACGCCGCATCGATGAGGTGTTTGGCGCAGTGTACAATAATCCTGCTGAGCCAGGGGCAGCAGTATTGATCTTGCAGGGCAACGACACGCTCTACAGCCGCTGCTTTGGTGTTGCTGACATGGTGACCCACGAGCCCGTCTCCTTTGAGACCAATTTCTGCATTGCCTCGGTCTCCAAGCAGTTCTCGGCAGTGGCTTTGCTGCAATTGGCCGAGCAGCGCAAACTGTCGTTAAAAGACTCGCTGTTCAAGTTCTTCCCCGAGTTTAAAGCCCCGTTCTTCAAGGATATAACCCTGCATCACATCATGAGCCACACCTCGGGCATCCCCGATGCGCGTGACCGCCATGACCGCGATTTCGTGCTTTATAGTACTGATGTGGCTTCAGTTGGGTACATGAAAACGCTCGATCACCTCAACTTTCATCCAGGCACTCAATATGAGTACATCAACCCCACGTTCCAGTTGATTTATCAGATTGTGGAGCGCGCCACGGGTATCCCCTTCGAGACCTATATGCAGGAGAATGTCTTTGACAAGGCTGGAATGAAATCCTGCCGCTATTTTGAACCCGACCGCAATATTGCTCACTTGGCCCATGGCTACGAGCGTGATGACAGCGGCCACTGGAAGGAATATGACTATGGCGAGGAGACTTTCTTTGCCACCAAGGCCGATGGCGCCCTCTATTGCTCCATCAACGATTTTGTGAACTGGGAGCGTGCCCTGCGTGACAATCGGGTGTGGACCTCAGCCAGCAAACTCATGGCTTATCACCCTTGGATTAAGATTCCTCAGGATGCCGAGTATGGCTACCAGCCTCACACGGGCTATGGCTACGGCTTTTTCGTACAGGACGTGCCTAATCTGCCCACCCATGTTTATCACTTGGGAGACAATGGCGGTTTCACTATCTATGCTGGCAAGATTCCCGCCCGTGACCTCATTTTCCTGTTCTTCTCGACCCGTCCCGATATCGATCGCCTGGGCATGGTCAACCAGGTCTACCACATCCTCGGATTAGACTTCAAGTAAGTTACTTCTTGACAACCAGATTGTCGCTTGTCATGCGCTGCATGTATTGCTGGATGATGGATTTCATCTGGCGCTCCATGTGGTCGCGTGTGGCGTGTGGCATGGTATTCAGCACGTTGTTGCTAAAGGTGGAGTCAGTGCGGAACTCATAGGCAGCCGTCACATCCTTCCCGTCGAACTGTAGCGCATAATCTCCCCAAACGTATTCATAGCCGCTGGACTCGGGCAACCAGTGCAAAGCATAACCATCCTCAACTGGAGACCCCAATATATCGAACCCAAAAGCGATGTAAGGCAGGTCATAGTGCAGGTAACCCAGCACAGTGGGCATGATATCAATCTGTTCAACAACGCGTTCCTCGTCATATCCATGCATGGCCTGGTCGCCTGGTGCATAGAAAATGATGGGCACGCTGTAATTTCCCAGCGATGTGCAATAGAATGGGTCTATCTGCTGGCTCACGTGGTCGGCCGTGATGACAAACAGTGTGTTCTTGAACCAAGGCTGCTTGCTGGCGGTCTCAAAGAAGCGTTTCAAGGCATAGTCGGTATAGGCGATGCATTGCTGCAAGGGGCGCTCGCCCTGCGGGAAACGGCCCTGATACTTCTCGGGCACGACAAACGGGTCATGGGACGATGCGCTGAACAACGCTGTCATGAACGGCTCCTTCATCTGGTTCATCTGTGAGGCAAAGAACTGGAAAAACTCCTCGTCCCAGATGGCCCACGTACCGTCAAAGTCGGCATCACCGTTAAAATTAGGGTCGGCATTATACTCATCTCGACCGTAATAGCGCTGGAAACCAGTGGCTCGCGCAAAAGCATGGAAGCCCATCGAGCCGTTCTGTGCCCCATGGAAAAAGGCTGTGGTGTAACCCTTGTTCTCACCCAATTCTCGTGCTAGGCCCGACATAGTGTTCAGCGATGCGGGTGTAAGGAACAGCGGCTCGACAAAGTTGGGCAACGACGACAGCACCGACGGCATGCCCTCGATGCTCTTGCGCCCGTTGGCATAGGAATAGCGGTAGGTCATCGCGCTGGTCGTCAGCAGTGAATCGAGGAATGGTGTGAAACCCTTGTATGTGCCGTTTCTCAGCGTTTTGTTATAGAACCCGATGTGTTGCTTGCTGAAACTCTCCAATATCACCACAACGACATTGCGGGGCGTGAATGCGGCACTGTCAGTGGGCGTGTGGAGTGGGGTATAGAGGGCACTCGCCTCCTCGTCGCTCATATAGTCGGGAACGACAAAGGGCGTCTTTTTCAACGTCCGCATGATGGAAAACGGTGTGTTCAGGACGATGCCCGTCTCAACCGGGCGATTGACGTACTGATTGGCATTGCTGATGGTGATGGGACGTGTCGCCTTGGTGAAACCGCCACGTATAGCCCCAATGCACAAAGGGATAGCCACCAGCAACGAGATGACCTGAACCACATAGTATGTAGAGACGCTATATTTTCCGTTACCTCCATCTCTTCCGTTCTCTCCGTTTCCCCTTGGCTGAAACAACCTCCAGAACAACCATGTAATAATCGCCACCAGCAGCACCAGATACCAGTGACTCAGGAACTGCCCACCAAAAATCTTGAGCATTTCTCCGGTCTCCTCGTTACTGAACTCGGCGAATACAGATGCTGTCGTGCGTTTGCCCGTGAAGGGGAAATAGACGCAGTCCATCAGGTTCATACACACCGCAATGCAGTTGACAATGGTATAGATCCATCGTGCCACACGGTAGAACACAAGACATTCTTTCCTGTGAAGCGGCAGCAAGAACATCAGTATGATGACCGCATTGGTGTACAGGATGGCCGGTGTGTCAAACAGCAGTCCCGCCCCGAACAGTTCCAGACCGTGCCCAAAGGTCAATGTGCCAGCAAATAGCGACCAGTTGAGCACGAGGAAAACAGCACGGCACAGGGTGTAGGCACAATACACCACTAGCAGGTCCCATAGCACAGCGGTTAGGGGTATATTGGAAAAAGAAAAATGTCGTTTCATGCCACAAAAGTAGTAAAAAACCTAATGCCTGATACCTAATACCTAAAACCATTTCATTAATTTTGCACTACAAAATGAAAACAAGGCAAAAAAATATCAAGCGATGGGTCCTCTTGCTGCTCACGATTGCGTTGGCGGCGTGGGTGGCCACTCGATGGCATGTGTGGTTTGGCAACGAGCCCGAGCTGGCTGTTGAGCCTTTCTCGACACCATCAAATGTACTGCTCACCTTTGGCGATGAAAACGAGCTTTCACGCAACATCAGCTGGCAATGCGACACCGTTTTGAGACCATCTTTCCTCGAATTGGTCAATGTCGAGCAAGGTGACACGCTGCGCATCGAGGCCCAAGGCGAGGTCTTTGCCTCACGCAACGGCAAGGCCGCCTACTATGTCGCGCGTCTGCGCCAACTGCAACCTAATGCCCATTACTGCTACCGTGCCGTGACCGATGGCCGTATGTCCGATTGGTATGATTTCCAGACACATGCTGCGGGTCGTGACCGCTTCTCATTTCTGTTTGTGGGCGACGTCCAAGACACCATCGGGGGCATCGCTAACAGCCTCTTGCGTGGCGCGTTCGGGCATCATCCCGATTGCGAGTTCCTCGTGTGTGGCGGTGACCTGATTGAGCGCCCCGCCAATCAGTATTGGGCCGAGACCTTCCGCACGCTTGACAGCATCGGCCAGAACATGCCCATTCTCAACGTGACGGGTAACCACGACTACCTCAAGGGCATCATTCAGCGCCTTGAGCGCCGTTTCCCGCTCATCTTCTCCTATTTCCTGGACTCCAAGGTCGAGGACAACATGGTCTATACCCTCAAATATGGCAATGCTCAGATTTTTGTGCTTGACAGCAACCGTGAGTTCCCCTATCTGTGGACCCAGCGCCAGTGGCTTGAAGAACAGTTGCAGCACAGCACTGCCAAGTGGAAAATCCTAGTCCTCCACCATCCGTTGTATTCCATCAAGGGCAAGAACAACATCATCCAGCGTTGGCTATTCGACGACCTGGTGTATCAATATGGCGTTGACCTCGTGCTTCAGGGGCATGAGCACGCCTATGCCCGCATGACTGGTCATTATAAAAATGGCGCCCCGTCTGCCCCGGTCTACACCGTCAGCCACTGTTCTCCCAAGAACTACCGCATCTATTTTGACGAGCATTTTGACCGCTTTGGCATTTCTGGCCGCTACTACCAGACGGTGAACGTCCATGGCGACACCCTGGCGATGGCGACCTATGACGCCAATACCCATGCCCTTTACGACTCCCTGATGATCGTCATGAACCTTGACAAGAGGGCTAACTGGCGTCCCGTCATCGACCTGGGCAAGAACATCCCCGAGAATATGGATTTCACGTCCGATCCCGCCAACAAAAAAGACCGCAAATTCGCTGACCGTATCCGCGACTACCTCAACCGAAAGAAGTGAACAGTGAACAGAGAACAGTTAACAGTTAACAGTTAATAGTTAATAGTTAATAGAGACTAGTTACTATTGTATTTCTTCTTCAAGACCAAGATCTTAGCGGCTTCGCGCCTTAGCGCGGGGTTTGGAAGCGAATTACCCATTGATTATATGATTAATTCACGACAATTCACGTGAAAATTCGACGTGCGATGTCTTCGATTAATTGGTTCAATTCGTGGACCGTTAAGAGTGCGGATGCCCTCAGAAAAATCAGATAAATCCGTAGTATTTAAAAAAGTGCGGCAGCCCAATTAGTCCAATTTGTAGTTTTTGAAACGATTTTTGTGATTGTCTTTCGCTATATCGATTTTTTTCCGTAAATTTGCCGTGTTTGCATCAATTCCCAGAATAGTAACCAATTATTACCCGAATGACTATGAAATTAACCCATTTCTCCCGTTACTTGAAGTTTGCCCTCTTCTTGGCAATACTCTGTTCATTCACAACCGCTTACGCCTACGACTTCGAGGTCGACGGAATCTACTATAACAAGACTTCCGCCTCCACCGTCGAGGTCACTTATAAAAGTGTTGATGGCTATGGTCAGAATTATGATAGCCATTCTGTTGATATTCCTATTACTGTAATAAATAACAATATTACTTACACTGTGACAGCAATTGGAGATAGTGCATTTTATGAAAGTTACGTTTATGAGGTAACAATTCCTAGTACTATCACAAGAATTGGGTGGAAAGCTTTTTATACAGATTTGCTTACTTATATTACTTGTTTAGCAACGACACCTCCAGAAATGGGTGCCGATTGTTTCCCATATCATGAATATGGTTATAACAGAATGCCTTGGTATGAAATAGAAGGTGATTATGATATGTGGGATTTATTTCTTTATGTCCCTTTGGAATCATTTGATAGTTACAAATCATTAAATGATATATATAATTATTTTAGTTTCGTTATTAAAATTGGAGCGGATGCCACGAAAGCTCCAAATGTTTATGAATTAGCGAATGGTGTAGTGTTTGAGCCGATAGAAGGTGAAATGCACCGTACTTCGGTGCTTTATAATGGACCTACAAATAGCATGATGTCATGGTGCTATACATGGGATGAAGATTGCTTTGATAGCACTGATCCGGAATGGGGTAGTTCTGTTTATACGATTAGATATGCATATTGTGTTGAAGAGGGAAAAGAGCCTAGTGAAATAGTGAGTGGTTATGGTGGATATTATAGCCATTATGGTTATGATGAATATAATTACGATATCAAAGAACAAGGATTATGTTTCAATATGGGATGGATTGTTACATCTAATAAAATCACAACTTATTATAAAGAATGGGTAGATGGAGAAGAGTCGATGTATTTTTCATCATACCAATACACGAATAAATATGAGGGTGATATTATTATTCCTTCCACTGTCAGATATGGAAATGTTACTGGTATTAATGATATCGCATTTCATGATTGTGCTAATCTAAATAGTGTTTACATACCGAATACAATCATTTCTATTAATCAAGAAGCATTTAAAGGCTGTAGTGGACTGAGCATAATTGACGTTGAAAGTGGGAATCCTGTTTATGATTCAAGAGATAATTGTAATGGCGTGATTGAAACAGCCAATAATAAATTGATTGTAGGTTCTCTGAATACCGAGATACCCAGTTCTGTTACTGCTATTGGAAATTATGCTTTTTACCATTATAATAATTTAGAGAGATTGGTGATGCCAATAACTGTGCAAGCTATTGGTCTTCATGCTTTTGATGGTTGTGATAGCATTCAGTCTTTATTCTTTACTGGAGACGGCGCTTGGTCTGGTGGGGCATTGGATGTCGCTGTCCAGCGGTTGGACATTGCTAGTGGCATCACAGCCATTCCTGGCTTAAAAGTAAATCCTCGTGAGGTGTACTCCTATGCCAAGGTGCCGCCCACGTGTGACGAGACCACATTTACGGACTACACGGGCACGCTCCATGTGCCGGAGTCCTCACTGGCAGCTTATTTCACGGCGCCCTATTGGTGTAACTTCGCCAACATCGTGGGTGATGCCGTCGAACTGACCGACTTAACCCTCAACAAGGATTCTGCAGAATTACTGGTTGGTGAGCAACTGACGCTCAACGCAACCATTCAACCCACTAATGCCAACATTGATAGCATCACTTGGGAATCCAGCAATCCGTCAGTTGCAACTGTCACCAGTGATGGCGTGGTGACCGCCAAGGCCCTAGGCGAATGCGATATCATTGTCACCTGCCTTGACAAACGAGCTATTTGTCACATCAAGGTTGTTGAGCAGGTGACCACAATCACTCTTGACCAGCACCGCGCCTCGCTGCTGCCCAATCACATCCTGACGCTCACGCCGACCGTCACGCCCGTGCCAACCGACCTAGTGGTAACCTCTAGCAATCCGTCGGTTGCGGCGGCAAGGCTAGCTAACGGCAAGGTGCAGGTGGTGGGCGTATCAGTCGGCACGGCCATCATCAAGGTAGCCTCGGCTGACGGTAACGCTATTGCTGACTCCTGCTTCGTGAACGTCTATACTGAGGCTGGTGACGTGGATGGCGACGGTTTCGTGAAGATTGACGATGTGACGGCCCTCATCGACCACCTGCTGGGTAGCAATTCCTCGATTGACGTGGGCAATGCCGACATCAACTATGACGGTGTGGTCTCCATTGCCGATGTGACGGAGTTGATTGACTACCTCTTGGGTGGCAGTGCCAGCATGTCCACTAGGGAAACTTTCACGGTTAATGGTGTGTCATTCACGATGATTCGGGTGCCTGCTGGGTCATTCATGATGGGCGCGACCGAGGAACAGGGCAGCGATGCTAACAGCTGGGAGAAGCCCGTTCACGAGGTGACGCTGTCTAACTCCTACTTGATTGGGGAGACCGAGGTGACCCAAGAGCTATGGCTGGCCGTGATGGGCACGAACCCGAGCAAACATGAAGGCAGCCTCCAGAAGCCCGTCGAAAATGTGTCCTGGCTGGATTGCCAGGAGTTCATCTCGCGCTTGAACGAATTGACTGGACTGTCATTCCGCATGCCCACCGAGGCCGAGTGGGAGTATGCCGCGCGTGGCGCCAATCGCAGCCGTGGCTACAAATACGCCGGCAGCAACGACATCGCCGATGTGGGTAATGTCTCTAGTTCGACAACCATGCCCGTGGGCTCGTTGCAGCCCAACGAGCTGAACATCTATGACATGAGCGGCAATGTGGACGAGTGGGTATGGGACCTGTTCGGCTACTATACGAGTGAGCCGCAGATCGACCCGACAGGCCCCGCTGATGGGGGTTCTGACCACATGTATCGTGGCGGCAGCTGGTACAGCGGAGCCAATACGGCCCGCGTGTCTTACCGCTTCTTCCGTGCCAGCACATTCAAGCGCGGCACCATGGGCCTGCGCCTCGCCCTGTAAACCAATTCTACGTATGGAATAAAAGTATTGCTCACAGCGCATGCGAGCAATACTTTTATCACATGAAATTACCACGAATTACCCATTAATTATTTGATTAATTCACGACAATTCACGTGAAAATTACACGTGCGGATGCCTTCGATTAATTAGTTTAATTCGTGGACCGTTAAGTGGATGCCCTCAGAAAAATCAGAAAAATCCGTAGTTTTTATAAGCGTATGGCAGCCAACTGAAAACTAATTACTACCTTTGCAGCCAAATTAAGAATAACACTATGGCAGAAAACACGTTACTGCAACGACTCGATGGCCTGGATGCCCGCTTTGAAGAAATCGGCACGTTGATTACTGACCCAAACGTTATCGCTGATCAGCGGCGCTATGTCAAACTGACCAAGGAGTATAAGAGCCTTGAGACCCTGTTGGCTGCGACTAACCGCTACCGCAAACTGCTCGAAGATATCGAGCAGGCTAAAGCTGTGCTCGACACCGAGACCGACGAGGACCTGCGGGCGATGGCGCGTGAGGAAATCGACGCCAACCAGGCCGATGTGCCCAAACTTGAGGAGGAAATCAAACTGCTGCTTATCCCCGAGGACCCCGAGGACAGCAAGAACGTGGTGCTCGAGATCCGTGGTGGTACTGGCGGCGACGAGGCAGCGCTGTTTGCCGGCGATTTGGCCCGCATGTACACCCGATACTGCGAGACCAAGGGCTGGAACGTGCAGATGTCCAGTTGCAGCGAGGGCGCTGTGGGCGGTTTCAAGGAGGTCGTTTTCAGCATTACTGGCGATAACGTCTATGGCACGTTGAAATATGAGTCGGGCGTGCATCGCGTGCAGCGTGTGCCCGTGACTGAGACCCAGGGCCGTGTACATACCAGCGCTGCCAGTGTGGCCGTCCTGCCCGAGGCCGAGCCCTTTGATGTCCACATCAACGAGGGTGAAATCAAGTGGGACACCTTCCGCAGCGGAGGTGCCGGCGGTCAGAACGTGAACAAGGTGAACAGTGGTGTACGATTGCGCTACATGTGGACCAACCCCAACACGGGCGAACAACAGGAAATCCTCATCGAGTGTACCGAGACCCGCGACCAGCCCAAGAACAAGGAAAGGGCTTTGGCACGCCTGCGCACCTTCATCTATGACCACGAGCATCAAAAGTATATGGACGATATCGCCTCGCGCCGCAAGACCCTCGTCTCGACGGGTGACCGTTCAGCCAAAATCCGCACCTACAACTATCCGCAGGGCCGCATCACCGATCACCGCATCGGCTACACCATCTACAACCTGCCAGCCTTCATGGACGGTGACATCCAGGACTGCATCGACCACCTCATCGTGGCCGAGAACGCCGAAAAACTCAAGGAAGCCGAACTGTAATAGGCTCGCTTTGCTCTTGAGAGTATAAAAGTTGTTCAGGTTGTTTGATAAACTTGGCGGCTTAGCGTGAGGCAGAGGATGCGTCTGCCATTTGTTGTAGTTTTTGTTTGACTTTTTGGATGATGATGGCGGGATCGCTCTCATCTCGGCTCACTTTCTCCATCGGGCACCAATCAGTGCCAGTGCGGTTGATGATGTGATCCACCAGTGTCCCATACTCGGCATCAACGCCATGTTGTTGCAGCAGAGCCAATGCGGGCTCGCTCATCACGTCGGCATGGACGTGTTTCACACCACCAAGCACCATACACGCCGCTGCGGCTTTGCCCACTGCTTTGTCGGCAATGAGTGCCCCTTTTAACACCTCGGGATGATCGCTCACGAGTGCTAACAGGTCTTTCACGCCTCGTTGGATAAAACGGTGGATGGTACCGTCACCGCTTTTCACCACAAGGGTAAGATTCTCGCTATGCAGGATTTCTATAAGTTCTTTCATAGTGCAAAGATATAGTTTTTATCACATCAATGGGACTAATTGGTCAAATTTGACAGATATTCCAATGAAAAATAGTAATTTTGTCCCAGATAAATCAAAAAACAGATAAGATATGAGAATAGGAATCATTGTGGCAATGGCCAAAGAATTGGAACTGCTGTTGCCGTTACTTCAGGATAGCGAGGAGAGCCGCATGGGTGGCTTTGTGTTTTATCGTGGTAATATGGGCAAGCATGACGTCATGGTCATGCAGTGTGGCATCGGCAAGGTCAATGCCGCCATGGGTGCGCTGACGCTCGTCAATGCTTTCTTGCCTGATTATATCATTAACAGCGGTGTTGCAGGCGGTGCCGACAAGTCCGTCAGTGTGATGGACGTAGTGGCAGGCGAGCGTGTGGCCTACCATGACGTATGGTGCGGCCCTGAAAGCGAACTAGGACGAGTGCAGGGTTTGCCCTTGTATTTTGAAGGCGCTAAACGCTTGCTTGATCTCTTGCCTGACCGTGACGATATCCATAAAGGGCTGATCTGCTCGGGTGACCAGTTCATCGACACGATAGAAAGCGTGAATAACATTAAGGGCAGTTTCCCTGATGCGCTGGCCGTGGATATGGAGTCAGGAGCGATAGCCCAAGTGTGCCACTTGAACCACGTTCCGTTCCTGGCAATGCGTGTCATCAGCGATTCTCCAGGAGCACGCCACGACAACACCCAGGAGTATCTTGACTTCTGGACCACAGCACCTCAGGAAACCTTCATGCTGCTGAAAGACATCATGGATAGGCTTTAATTGTTTATTTTAAGATTAACCAGTTGTTGAAAAGATATGGAAAAGATTGCTAGTTTCAAGATTGACCACACGAGGCTCTTGCGCGGTATTTATGTTTCGCGTAAAGATTACCTTGAGGGTGGCGATGTGGTGACCACTTTTGATATCCGCATGAAACTGCCTAACCGTGAACCGGCCATCAGCCAGAGCGCCTTACACACCATCGAACACTTGGCAGCGACTTACCTGCGCAACCACAAGGAATGGGGGAATAAGGTGATTTATTGGGGACCTATGGGCTGCTGCACGGGCAACTACCTGTTACTCAAGGGTGACCTTGAGAGCCGTGACATCGTGCCGCTGATGCAGGAGATGTTCCAATGGATTGCCGAGTTTGACGGCGACATCCCGGGTGCCAATGCCCACGATTGCGGTAATTACATGCTCAACAACCTCCCCATGGCTAAATGGGAAGCCCGCAAATACTATGTTGAGGTTCTTCAGAATATCAAACCCGAGAACCTCGTCTATCCCGAAGACTGATTACAGTTCTATGGCATCCTTCACCTTCTCGGGCAGGAGAGCCAGGTCGAGCACGTCCTTGATGGTGTTCACATAGTGGAAGGTTAAGCCCTTCAAGTACATCTCGTTGATTTCCTCTATATCTTTCTGGTTGTCCTTGCACAGGATGATCTCCTTGATCCCTGCACGCTTGGCGGCAAGAATCTTTTCCTTGATGCCTCCCACGGGCAACACCTTGCCGCGCAGGGTGATCTCACCAGTCATGGCGAGATGGGCTTTGACACGGCGTTGGGTAAATGATGATGCCAGCGAGGTCACCATGGTCACACCTGCCGACGGGCCATCCTTGGGGATAGCGCCCTCCGGCACATGAATGTGGATGTTATACTTGTCAAACAGCTCTGGGTCAAGGTTGAGCAATGAGCAATGCGCTCTCAAGTACTGCAATGCGATGACAGCCGACTCCTTCATCACGTCGCCCAGGTTGCCGGTCAAGGTGAGCTTCTCACCTTTTCCGCGAGCCAATGACGACTCCACAAACAGGATTTCGCCTCCCACAGCGGTCCATGCGAGCCCTGTCACCACGCCTGCAAACTCGTTTCCCTCATACTTGTCGCGACTGTAATCGGGGGAGCCTAGATACTCCTTGAGGCTGTCTAGCTTGATACTGGTGGGGTAGGGATCTCCACTTGCCTTGTGACGGGCAACACGACGCAATACGGTAGCTATTTTTTTCTCAAGTTGGCGAACACCGCTCTCGCGGGTATAATCCTCGATGATTTTGAGAATCACCTGCTTGCCAAACTTGATTTCATTCTTCTTGAAACCATTGTTATCCAGTTCCTTGGGGATGAGGTGGCGCTTAGCGATTTCCAGTTTCTCCTCAGGGATGTAGCCGTTGATTTCAATGACCTCCATGCGGTCAAGCAGGGGGCGGCTCACCGTTGCCAGGCTATTGGCCGTTGCGATGAACAGGATCTTGGACAGGTCATAGTCCACATCAAGGTAGTTATCATGGAAGTGACCGTTTTGTTCGGGATCAAGCACCTCGAGCAATGCCGACGATGGGTCACCCTTGAAGTCTTGTCCCACCTTGTCTATCTCATCGAGCACGATGACAGGATTGTTGCTGCCACACTTGCCCAGGGCAGCGATGATGCGGCCAGGCATCGCACCGATGTAGGTGCGGCGATGGCCTCTGATCTCGGCTTCGTCATGCAAGCCGCCCAATGAGATGCGGGCATACTCACGGTTTAAGGCATCAGCAATGGATTTGCCTAGCGAAGTCTTGCCAACACCAGGAGGGCCATACAGGCACAGGATGGGCGCCTTGAGGTCTCCGCGCAGTTTGAGCACCGACAGATGCTCCAGAATGCGGTCTTTCACCTTCTCCAGACCATAGTGGTCATGATTGAGCTTTTCCTCAACTTTCTTGAGGTCAAAGTTGTCGGTGGTATAAGTGTCCCACGGCAAGTTGAGCATGGTGTCGAGATAGGCATATTGTACCGAATAGTCTGGTGACTGCGGGTTCAAGCGTTCAAGTTTCTTGAGTTCCCTATCAAATTGCCGTTGCACATCTTCGCTCCACTTCATCTCCTTGCTGCGCTCCTGCAGGTCCTCAATGTCGTCAACATCGGTGCCAAGCTCCTCCTGGATATTGCGGATCTGCTGTTGCAGGAAATGCTCACGCTGCTGCTGTGACAGGTCTTCACGCGTGCGCGATTGGATATTGGCCTTGATTTCAACGAGTTGTTCTTCCTGTGATAGCAGGCTATACAACAAGTAACCACGCTTCTTGATATCATGCTCCTCAAGCATGCGCTGCTTCTGTTCAGGATCAAAGGCGATGTTGGTGGCCAGGAAGTTCATCAGGTAGAAGGGGTTGTCGATGTTCTTCATCGCAAAAGCCAAGTCACGCCCGTTGTTGCCCATATTGCGCAGCATGCGCATGGTCACTTCGACAATGGACTGCAACAACACCTCAAACTCCTTATCACCGGCTAGCGGCAGTTTCTCCTCCACAAGAGAGACGTTACCATGCAGATAGGGTTGAGTACTGGTGATTTTGTCGAGCGAACAAGCCGAGCGTCCTTGCAGGATGACGTTGGTCGATCCGTCAGGCAGCTCCAGCACCTTGACAATCGACGCAATTGTGCCAGTGCGGTATAAGTCTTTTTCTACGGGATCCTCAACACGACTGTCAAACTGGCAGAAAACGGCAATGGGCGAATGGTGCTCACTGGCATCGCGTATGAGTTGCATAGATTTCTCCCTTCCCACCGATACTGGCATAGTCATCGAGGGGAAAAGTACCATGTTGCGCAACGGAAGGATAGGAATGTCTTCAGCCTGGTTGTCCTGGATGTCAATCTTATCGTCCGTTTCGTGTATCTCGGTGAATATGGGGACAACGCGCGTTCCGCCATCATTCAAGTCATTATCTATATTGTCAAAAAAATCAATCATATTTTTCAGTAGATATTATCCTCTCATTGCTTGTCAAGCAAAATCAGGCGACAAAATTACAAAAAAATAGTGCAAGCCGAGCACAAAAGCAAAACAAAGTTTCCGTTTTGTCGAGACGCCTCCTAATTTATTCAAAATTCCCCGTAATCCTTCTAATTCCATCCATCAAATTATCATCATCACGGTTTTTGGCATCAATTCGATGCTACCCACACGTGAATGAATGATAAATTGAGACTTTTTCATTTATTATTCCTTGCCAAACAATGATTTTTAACTCATCGGGGTAGTACTTTGGGAAATTCTGCCTAAATTTGTAGGCTCAAATGCAAAACAGAATATGTTATTGACAAAAATGCTGGATAAGTTCGGGGACTACTGCATGTTCATGTGGCGTGTAATCGCTATCCCTGACAAAATCAAAGTCTCCTTCAAGCGGTATCTTGATGAAATAAGTAAATTGGGCATCGACTCAATTCCCCTGATTATCATTGTATCGCTCTTCATCGGCTCGTTGTGTACCATCCTTATTAAACTCAATATCTCCAATCCGTTACTACCGCGTTACACAGTGGGATTGACTACCCGCGAGATTATCCTGCTTGAGTTCTCATCGACCATTCTGTGCCTGATTCTCTCGGGTAAAATCGGTTCTAACATTGCGAGTGAGATCGGTACCATGCGCGCCACCGAGCAGATTGACGCCCTCGACATTATGGGTATTAACAGCGCCAACTTCCTGGCAATGCCCAAGATTCTGGCCCTCATCACAATTTTGCCTTTCCTGGTTATCATCTGCATGGCGACCAGTTTGTTTGGCGGATGGTTAATCTGTATCATTACTGGCATTGTTGAGCCCGATACCTTCATTTTTGGCATCCAGTCGTTGTTCATCGAGTGGTATGTGTGGTTTGCGCTCATCAAGTCACTCGTGTTCGCTTTCCTGATGTCAACCATCGCATGCTACTATGGCTACACCGTCAAGGGTGGCTCAGTTGAGGTGGGTAAGGCTAGTACCGATACTGTAGTGATGAGCAACATCATGATTCTTGTGGCTGATGTTATTTTAACCCTGTTATTACTGTAAGTCATGATTGAAGTCAAACACGTGTCCAAATCTTTCCAGGAAAATGGAAATTCACGGCAAGTCCTCTTTGACGTGAGCTGCAAGCTGTACGATGGCAAGACTAACCTGATCATCGGTCAGTCAGGCTCGGGTAAGACGGTTCTGATAAAGAATATCGTGGGATTGTTTGACCCTGATGAGGGAGAAATCCTATATGACGGTCGAGATATCACCAAGATGGATCGCAAGCAGCGCAAAGAGTTACGCAAGGAAATTGGTATGCTCTTTCAGGGTTCAGCCCTCTTTGACAGCGAGACGGTATTGGGTAATGTGATGTTCCCCTTGATGATGTTCGGCAAGATGGGCAATAGCGAGATGCGTGACCGTGCCCAATTCTGCATCGATCGTGTGAACCTCACTGGCAGCGAAAACAAATACCCCAGCGAGCTCTCAGGCGGTATGCAGAAACGCTGTGCCATCGCCCGCGCAATCGCCTTGAATCCCAAGTACCTGTTTTGTGACGAGCCCAACTCAGGCCTTGACCCCAAAACATCGATCGTGATCGATGAATTGTTGAGTGACATCACCCACGAGTTTGGTATCACGACCATCATCAATACCCATGACATGAATTCGGTGATGGGTATCGGTGAAAACATTGTCTTCATCAACAAGGGACACGTGGGCTGGATTGGCAACAAGGATCAGGTCTATGACGTGGACAATGATGATTTGAACAACTTTGTTTACGCCACCGACCTTTTCCGTGATGTGCGCAAGTACCGCCGTGAACACGGTTATAAACCCACAAAACTAAAATAGACGTTTATAGGTAATGAAAACAAGTGATAAAAACTGTAAAGAAGAGATTCTCGAGTTGTTGCGTTCTACTGGCCGTGAAGGTATCGAGGATGTGATCAGTGATCTAGAGGCATGGGGCTTTTTCACAGCTCCGGCTTCGGCAGGTCATCATCTGAATATTGAGGGCGGCCTAGCTCGCCATTCGTTAAACACTTGCAAGGCTGCTATGGCTGTGTGGGAGTCAATGAAAGCATTGGAACCTAGTCTCGAGCATGAGGTGAAACGTGACAGTATCATCATCGCTAGCTTGTTGCATGATGTTTGCAAGTGCGATATCTACAAGCGTTCAGTCAAGAAACGCAAGAATGCGCTGGGCATTTGGGAAGATGCCGAGGGCTATAAAATCACCTACAAGAATTTCCCCATGGGACATGGCGAGAAGTCACTGACATTGCTGCTTTGCAGCGGTCTGCCACTCAACGATGACGAGATGCTTGCCATACGTTGGCACATGGGTGCTTGGGGTGTGAACCAGAATAGCTACGAGGACGTGCGCAACTATGATGCGGCACGCAAGCTATATCCTCTGGTGACCATCATACAGACGGCCGATGGCCTGGCTGCCAGCATCATGGAACGTTCGGGCGAGGAACTTGACGAGCTATGACGCGGCGCATTAACATCTTGTTGTGTGATACCTTTCCTGGAAGACTGCCCGATTTCATTCCTAATTACGAGTCACTGTTCATGGACCTGTTTGCCGCTGTTGGTGAGCAGGTTTCATACAAGATCTTTCAGACGTGGCAGGGCGAATTACCATCAGAAATCAATGCTGATGAGTTATATCTGGTGCCTGGCAGCTTGGATTCGGCCTATGATAACAAGCCCTGGATTGTCGCACTGTTGAAATGGATTGAGCGCGCCTTTTGTCGTGGTGCTAAGCTGATGGGGGTGTGTTTCGGTCATCAAGTGATTGCACGCGCTTTGGGTGGTGAAGTGAGACAATATGAAGGCGGATTTGGTGCCGGAGTACGTGTTTCACATGTGGTTGACGAGAGCATGGAGCCTTATTTTCCAGGGCAGAAGATGCATCTGCTTTATAGCCACCACGACCAAGTAACGGTCTTGCCACAGGATGCGATCTTGTGTGCTACCAGCGATTTCTGTAAGAATGAGTCCTATCGTATAGGCCATCAGGTGGTGACATTCCAGGGACACCCTGAATTCACAATAGCCTATAGCCGTCATCTGCTCACCAACTGCAGCGATGACATCGAGGAAGCCGTGCGGCTAGCAGCGTTGCGCACCCTTGACAACATGACGCCACAGGGCACTGCGGCTGCCCGATACGCCTTAGACCTTTTATTTGATAAATAAATCCACAGCAATTTTGGTGAAAATATAGAGGCTATATCATAATTGCAATGTCCCTACATATATCAGCCTATGGTCGAGAGATTTAAACAATTATTCGAGAAAATTAATTTAATCACATCCTCATTTTTTTAACGAGATTCTTTCTCAACACTGATAAGCATAAACATTTATTATAACAATTAATAGTTTTATATCACATTTTGGGGGACATAATCTTATAAATTATGTCATAAATTATTGTATTTTTACAACATAATTACTAAATATTTATTAATAAATTTTTAAAAATCATGAAAAATTATTTATCTCAATTTTTGTTCTGTTTTTGATGTTGGCATCCTTCACTGCCGGAATGGAATACCCCAGAGGCGATGTTGATCAAAACGGCGTGGTGGACATCACGGATGTTGTTACCCTAATTGATTATCTGTTGAATGAGACCTGGCCGGACGAACCTAGCCCCGCTAGTGACATGACCTTCACAGTCAATGGTGTGTCGTTCACGATGGTGGCCGTCGAGGGGGGACTTTCTCGATGGGACCGACAGGAGATCAGGGCATGGGTACCAACGATTGGGAGAGACCTGTCCACCAAGTGACATTGTCAGGTTATTACATCGGTCAGACTGAAGTCACACAAGAACTTTGGCAGGCAGTAATGGGAAGCAATCCTAGCTATTATACTAGTGACTCTCAGCTTCCTGTTGAGCGTGTTTCATGGAGTAACAGCCAGGACTTTATCGAACAATTGAACCAGTTAACAGGTAAGACATTTCGCCTGCCCACCGAAGCCGAGTGGGAGTTTGCCGCCCGTGGTGGCAATATGAGCCAGAGGTATAGGTATGCTGGAAGTAACAATGTTCATGATGTGGCTTGGTTTTGGAGTAGTATCCCCTCGCAACAGAGTGGAACGCCAGGTTATGGCACACAACCTGTTGCAACTTTGGCCCCCAATGAGTTAGGCTTATATGACATGTCGGGCAACGTGTGGGAGTGGTGCCAGGACTGGTTTGACAATTACAGCAGTGATGATCAAACCAACCCCACGGGTCCATCTTGGGGCACTTACCGCATCTTTCGTGGCGGCAGTTGGAGCCGTAGCAGTGAGTGCTGCCGTGTAGCCTACCGTAATTACACTTATCCGTCGACCTCAGACGACACCATGGGGTTCCGCCTAGCCCTCTAATTGCTTTGAGTTAGAGTTTCCAGTCAATCATTCTATGGCCGTCCCTTGTTTAATTGCTCAAGGGGCGGTCCTTTGACTATCAGTCCTTTGTTGATCATCTGATTTTGAGTAAAACTACGCTAGTCCAAGCGACATTAAAGCATGTCACAATGGCTAAGTAGCTATCAGGTTAATTAAAAATCAAAATGGAATTTTGCTTTTGTGTTCAACTTGAAGTAATTTTGCAGTCCTAAACACAAATCATAATAAATGATATGTCAAGAACTGATCAAGAACTGGAAGGCGTAACCCTGCTGGGCAACCAGGGCACACAGTATGAGTTTGACTACCGCCCTGATGTGCTCGAGACCTTCGAAAACAAACACCCTGAAAATGAGTATGTGGTAACCCTCGATTGCCCTGAGTTCACGTCGTTGTGCCCCAAGACCGGACAACCCGACTTTGGACGCATCATCATCAATTATATTCCTCGCGTGCGCATGGTCGAGAGTAAGAGCTTGAAACTGTATCTTTTCAGTTTCCGCAACCATGGCGATTTCCATGAGGATTGTGTCAACATTATCATGAAGGATCTGATCAAGTTGATGAATCCCAAGTATTTGGAGGTCATTGGCTTGTTTAATCCTCGCGGGGGTATCAGCATCAAGCCGTTTGCTAACTATGGCGACAGCGAGCACCAGGATATGGTGCGTGCACGCCTGATTAGTAACTTCCATAACGATTAATGCCATGGCAAGAAAAGACGCAGTGATCATCACGTCGGGCGGCATGGACTCGACAACTATGTTATATGAGTATAAGGATGACATCGCCTTGGCCATCACTTTTGATTATGGGAGCACCCAGAATGGCCGCGAGCGTCGTTGTGCCATTATGCACTGCAAGCGCTTGGGCATCAAGCACCTTGTGATACCCTTGGATTTCATGCACAAGTATTTCAAGAGCGCCTTGCTCGAGACTCCCGATGCTATACCTGATGGGAACTACAACGACGAGAACATGAAGTCAACGGTTGTGCCTTTCCGCAACGGCATCATGCTGTCTATTGCCTGTGGCATTGCCGAGAGCAACGGCCTCAAGCGCGTGATGATTGCCAATCATGCTGGTGACCACTCCATTTATCCCGACTGTCGATCGCCCTTTATCGAAGCCATGAGCACGGCAATGATGACAGGCACCTACGAGGGTATCAAGGTTTTTGCGCCTTACACCGACTTGAGCAAAGCCGAAATTGCCCGCCATGGTGCGGCACTTGGTTTGGACTATAGTGAGACCTATTCCTGCTATAAGGGCGGCGAGAAGCACTGCGGCACTTGTGGCACATGCACCGAACGTCGCCAGGCACTGCGCGAGGCGGGCATTGATGACCCCACTGAGTATTTGAATTAACTTCTCAGCTAATTATTTGTGTATCATTGATATTGCCGTTTGGCAATAAATGATTAATTTTGCGGCTTAGTTTAAAATAGTTTCTCATGAAAAGATTATTTTTCTCCCTGTTTATATTGGGGGCATTCGCTTGCAGTTATGCCCATACTGATTTTTCTGGAACAGTGCAGCAGTTCATGGCTGAGCGTTCGACCTTGCAACATTTGTCAAGGACCGGCCAGTCTTTCTTTAATCCTGTTTTTGCACCTTCCCGCATGGTTAGAGGTGTCGAGATGGTAGATGCATTTATCGAGGTGACCGACAATGGCGTGATTGGGGAACTCAAAAATCGTGGAGTCATCATTAACACTGTTTTTGTTGGCTTTGTTACGGCCCAAATCCCTGTCGATTTATTGGAAAAGGTTGCTTCGATGACAGGAGTCACTAATGTCGAGATCAGTAGGCTCATGGAGTTCTGTACCGACCGCACGCTCAGCGTCACTCATGCCGATAAGGTGATCAACGGCATGGATTATGGTCTGTTACAGTCCTACGACGGCACTGGTGTGATTGTCGGCATCATTGATGCTGGATTTGACTATCAGCACTATGCATTCCGCAACCCGATCAACAATACAAGCCGCATCTCCAGAGTGTATGATACGGCCAACAATACTGGCCATCCTGCTTACTCGGGGACAAACCTTTTGTCAGGCTCTATATTCATGGGCGAACAGATCGACACATTGACAACCGATTTTGAGGGAACTCATGGAACACACACAGCCAGTATTGCTGCAGGTACTCATTATATGGGTTACGGTGGCATGGCTCCAGGCGCTGAGATTGTCTTGTGCGCTTCCAATAGTATGAGAAGTGGCATTTCCCAATCCGAAGTCGCTAATTGCATGAAATACATCTTCGCCTATGCCGACAGTGTGGGCAAGCCTTGTGTAATTAGTTTGAGTGTCAGCGTCTATAACGGAATTCATAATGGAACAGATTATTTGTCTAGGGCAGTAGCTGAATCAGTAGGACCTGGTCGAGTATTTGTTATTGCGGCTGGCAATAATGCGGGCTCATTTGAGGGACATTCAAGATATGTTTATGGCCCCGCGACTCTGGATAAGTCATTCAATATGAAATTTATTGACCATCATGTCGAAATATCTGAAAACGATTATACCAGCTTTTATGTTTCACAATGGAGTGAGACTTGGTGCCGCCTGCAAGGGAAAACCCTTGCAGCACAGTTCCATATCTTGGATAAACAAACTAGGCAAATCGTTTGGAAATCAGAATTCTTGTCAAGTGGTTCAAAAACTATCAACTCAAGTGAATTTAGCGATTTTTATGGACCTTATCTAGAACTAGACTCTGTTGGCTACATGCAGTTTTCTGTGGTCTATAATAATAGTTCGCGTAAATATGGTGTGGTGTGCGGCGTGCATAATCTGATATCTAAAGATTATACAGTCAACGAGTTTGGTGTTTACGATAGCCGCTATCAGATTGGGGTCTCAATATTCCCTCCCAAAATTGACAATCCTTACAATACTTGTGATAGCGTTTATGTTGATAGCTGGGTGAATGCAAATGGAACATCCTTTTTCGGCCTTGACGAGAACCCCGTTTATGTTGAGACCATTCAAGATGACACCACTTCATTACAACGGATTGATGGCTTCTACGCTATTCCTAGTGACAAATGCACAATCAATTCGATAGCCGTTAATGATTCTATTATTTCAGCTGGATCATTTGCTGCTCACGATGGTTACTATTCACTCAACAGGGACTCAGTCGTGCTCGATGAAACTGTGACCATCGGTGATATCTATTATACCTCAAGTTATCAGGAACAAGGTTATGGTCCGGTAGGTAACGCTTTGCCCACGGTTTGTGCACCTGGAGTATGTGTGGTCGCCGCTGGGAGCCGTTACTCCTATTTCAATTCTGCCTCAATTTGGAACCCATCGCTGGTGATGAGAGGCCCGGACAATAACACCCTGTGGGGTGCGATGACGGGAACATCAATGGCTGCGCCCACTGTGGCAGGAATCATTGCACAGTGGTTGCAAATCAACCCGAATTTGTCTCCTGGTGATGTCAAAAACGTCATCGCTTTAACCTCTATCAAGGATAATTTCACCACTTCTCCCCATTTTGGTCCTAATGGTAAAATCGATGCAATGGCTGGAGCTAGGTATCTCCTCGGCATCCCTGATGATCACCAGGTGGGTGACGTCAATGATGATGGGGTAGTGTCAATCAAGGATGTTACCATTCTGATCGATTACCTTTTGACTTCTGACTTGTCTGGCTTGGTCGAGGCTCACCTTGATGTTAATCAGGATGGACTGATCACAATCAAGGATGTGACTACGCTCATTGATATGTTGCTCAATGGCAATAGTGATAATAATTGATTTTTTAAAATACTGACTTATAATTACGATGAGATTACTTCATGTTATCCTGTTGATGTTGACGGTGAGTATCGTCAACGCACAGAATGTCTTACCAGCTTCGGTTCAAGAGTTTTTAGACGAATATGCTTACACTAAAACCCTGAAAGCTCAACCCAAGAACTCAATTCATTTTGAATCGAGATATGTCCCGCCCAGAATGGTTGATGGCCAAGAGATGGTCGAGGCTTTTATCGCTATCGATAATGAAGCGGTAATACAGGTTTTGCAAGGTGCCGGTGTGATCGTTAACAGTGTGTTTGACGGTTTTGTCACTGCACAGGTACCCATGAATAGCCTGGTTTCAGTCGCCCGATTGCGTGGCGTGACCGATATTGAGATCAGTAAGAAGGTTGAACTGTGTACCGACAGCACCAGAAGAGTCACTCACACCAATGAAGTGCTGAATGGGACGATGTATGGCTTGCCACAGTCCTACGACGGCACTGGTGTCATTGTCGGTGTCATTGATTCGGGTTACGATTATCAGCATCGCGCATTCATGAAAAGTGACGATCCCTCTCAAACCCGTTTAGTGAGGGTTTATAGCACCCTGGATAAAACTGGACATCCTGCTTTGTACAATGGCTTGGTGAAACTGCCTGGTTCAGTATTCATGGGCAACGAGATTTACTCATTGACCTACGATAACGAGGGAACTCATGGAACTCACACAGCCAGTATTGCTGCGGGTACACATGTCAATGGTTATGGAGGTATGGCTCCTGGCGCTGATATCGTCCTTTGTGCCGCTAACGACATGAATGGTACCTTGTCAATGGTCGAAATCGCTAACTGTGTACGCTATATCGATGCCTATGCCGACAGTGTGGGCAAACCTTGTGTCATGAGCTTGAGCATCAGCACTCCCGACGGACAGCATGATGGTAAGGATTACCTCTCAAAGGTTATAACTCAGACCATGGGGCCTGGCCGGATCTTTGTGATTGCTGCCGGCAATAACGCTGGTAAATCCTTGTATGCGCACAAGTTGGCGTCTATTAATGATCCCCTCAATCTGCTTTTATTGTCCTATACTTCTAGCACGGCCGATTCAACTTATTATCATCAGGGACATGGCTCCGATATTTGGATGCGTACTCAACGCTCCAACCTTTATTATAAAATCCATGTGCTTGACAAAACGACCAATACTATCGTATGGGAGTCAGAACAGTACTCAGCATCCCAAACAATCGATGCTGCTGACCTGGGTGGATATTTCGAGAACGATTCCACCGTCTCATCAACGGGCTATGTCAAAACCACCCTCAAGACCACATCTGATGGTAGTAGGTATGGCATGAATGTTCTCGTGGCAAATGTGAGGTGTAAATACTATGAAACGGTCAATGGTGTTAAAAAGAGCCATTACGCTGTGGGCATTACCATATATCCCCGCAAGACCACACCATGTGAGATTGATGCGTGGGCTGCATCCAAGACGACCACTTTTGGCACCCTCAGGGGCTCTGTGAAGGATATCAATGGAGAATTTAAAAGTCACTTCTACACCGGGGCAAGCGATTCCTGCTCTATCGGCACTTATGCTGTTGCCGATTCAATAATCTCGGCTGGCGGATTCATTGCTCGCAATAGCTATTTTTCCTATTTCAGGAATTCAATGGTGGTTGATAATTCTCTCACTATTGGAGATATCTATGCTTCTTCAAGCTATCAGGCTGAGGGTTGCGGTCCCACTGGAAAAGCGTTGCCCACAATCTGTGCCCCTGCTGTGAATGTGGTTGCGGCTGGTAACCGTTATTCCTATTTTGCCAACTACCATGCTAACACCGTGATGAAGACCGCCGACGGATGCTATTGGGGTGTGATGACAGGCACATCGATGGCTGCACCCACTGTTGCCGGAATCATTGCCTTGTGGTTGCAGGCTAACCCCAATCTATCGGTTGCCGAGGTAAAGGACATCATTGCCCAAACTGCCATCAAGGACAGTTTCACCATGGGCAATAATGCCGTGAAATTCGGAGTCAATGGTAAGATTAATGCTTTAGCGGGACTTGAACTGGTACTGGAACGCATGCAACCTTCCGTATTGATGGGGGATGTGAATGGAGATGGTAATATTGCCATTAATGATTTAACAATCTTAATCGATTATTTGCTTGGTAATCAAAATCTTGTTATCAATGAGCCAGCAGCCGACATGGACGGCAATGGAATCATTAGTATTATGGATGTGACTAGGTTAATTGACTTCTTGTTGTCATTTAATAATTGACACATAAATACACCATAGTGAGAGCGCAGGCTGCTACTTGGCAACCTGCGCTCTCGCAATAAACGTGTAACTGAATAAATGCCTATTCTGCAACGGTTTTTTCCCGTTTAGTCTTTTCCGCCTTGATGTCAGTAGTGATTTTTCCGTCCTTAACGTCAATGACAATGGTATCGCCGGGCTTGGCCTCCTCACGCAGGAGCATCTCGCTAAGCGGGTCCTCGATTTCGCTCTGAATGGCTCGTTTCAAGGGACGCGCACCATACTGGATGTCAAATCCGCGGTCTGCCACAAGATTCTTGGCAGCATCAGTGATTTCCAGTCCAAGGCCGTTCTCCTCAACTCGCTTGTAGAATCCTGCCAATTCGATATCGACAATCTTGAGGATGCAGTCGTGGTTCAAGGCGCCAAAGGTCACGATATCGTCAACACGGTTCAGGAATTCAGGCGAGAACTGGCGGTTCAACGCTTTACGGATAACCGCATCACTACGCTCCTTGGTCAGTTCGGTAGTGTTAAAACCAACGCCTGCGCCAAAGTCTTTGAGCTCTCGGGTACCGATATTTGATGTCATGATGACGATCGTGTTCTTGAAGTCCACCTTGCGCCCCAATCCATCGGTCAAGTTGCCCTCGTCAAGCACCTGCAAGAGCATGTTAAACACGTCAGGATGTGCTTTCTCAATTTCATCAAGCAGCACCACGCTGTAAGGATGACGGCGCACTTTCTCGGTCAACTGGCCACCCTCCTCATAACCCACGTAGCCCGGAGGTGCACCAACGAGCCTGGAGACATTGAATTTCTCCATATACTCGCTCATGTCCACGCGGATGAGCGCATCGGCCGAGTTAAACAGGAACTCGGCGAGTTTCTTGGCCAGCAAGGTTTTGCCCACACCAGTCGGTCCCAGGAACATGAATGAGCCGATGGGGCGCTTGGGGTCACGCAGGCCAGCACGATTGCGGCGGATGCTGCGAGCGATCTTGTCAATAGCCTCATCCTGCCCAATGACTTGCTTCTTGAGCTCGTCGGTCATCCCCAGCAGGCGGATGCCCTCGCTTTGGGCGATGCGCTGGGTGGGCACGCCAGTCATCATGGCGACTACCTCAGCGATATGCCCCTCGTTGACAGTCACGCGGCGGCTGTCAAGCTCGGCTTCCCAGCGCTCCTTGGCTATGCGCAATTCTTCCTTCAGCTTCTCTTGCTGGTCACGGTAACTGGCCGCACTCTCAAAGTTCTGGGCCTGCACTGCCTTGAATTTGTTATCTTGGGCCTCGGCAATGCGCTGCTCCAAGTCTTCAATTTCCTTGGGAGTATCAACTTTAGTGATATGTACGCGTGAGCCTGCTTCATCCATCGCGTCAATGGCTTTGTCGGGGAAGAAACGGTCGCTGATATAGCGGTCAGTCAGGGTCACGCAAGCCTTCAAAGCTTCATCAGTGTAGTTTACACCGTGATGCTTCTCATACATTTCCTTGATGTTATGCAGGATTTCCAACGTCTGTTCGGGCGTGGTCGGCTCAACAAGCACTTTCTGGAAACGGCGCTCTAGCGCACCGTCTTTCTCAATGCTCTTGCGGTACTCATCCAGCGTGGTGGCTCCAATGCATTGGAACTCACCGCGAGCCAGAGCCGGCTTGAGCAAGTTGGCGGCGTCCATCGAGCCGCTGGCGTTGCCTGCGCCCACGATGTTGTGTATCTCGTCGATAAACATGATGACGTTCTTGTTGGCGCTCACCTCATCAATGACCGCCTTGAGGCGCTCTTCAAACTGGCCGCGGTACTTGGTGCCGGCGACGATGGCAGCCATGTCAAGCGAGACAATGCGCTTGTCGAGCAGGGTACGTGCCACCTTGCGCTCCACGATGCGCTTGGCCAGTCCCTCGATGATGGCGCTCTTGCCCACGCCGGGCTCGCCAATCATCACGGGATTATTCTTCTTGCGGCGGCTCAGGATCTGTGCCAACCGTTCAATCTCCACCTCACGTCCCACGACGGGATCCAGCCGCCCCTCGGCAGCCTCGCGTGTGATGTCTTTTCCATATTTATCAATGACGGGAGTGGCCGAATTGTCACCCCGACTGACATTTCGTCGCTGTCGTGTCTCACGGTAGGAGGGATTGTCGCCCTCGCTGTCGCCGGTAAAACCGCCGCCAGGCAGGTCATCATCCTCGTCTTCCTCCTCGTCGGGGAAGTCCGCACCCGCTTTGGGCAGGGCAAAGTCCTGCCGCCAGTACTCTTGTTGCATGTCGTGCTGGTCGTGTATCATATTCTAGTGTTTCTCTTTTTTGTCTTTCAATAATTTTTTGTTCAATCCTATTGTAGCAAACACCGTGCCATATATAACGATAGGACAGAATCAGAATGGATAAAACAGACACGCCACCTGTTTGAGTTGGCGTGTCTGGATAGATCAAGTGTGATTTGTCGATTTAATGGCCTAGCAAGAGGTCAATCAATTCGGTGACGTCACTGATGTTAATCTCGTCGTCGTGGTTCAAATCGGCTGCTTCACGGTCAAAGCCTTCACCTTCACGGCCCAACAGGTAGTCGATGAGCGTTGTCACATCGCTGATATTCACCTCACCGTCGCCGTTCACGTCACCAATGAGAGGTTCGTCACCGCCACCGCCGAGGGTAACGTGCTGGATATTTGACCAAACACTCTCGGTTCCGTCGGTATAGATGGCTTTGACGATGTACTCATAGATGCCGCCGTCAAGGTTCCGTACGGTGTAACAGGTGTCAGTGATGCCGCTTATCATGCGCCAAGTAGAGTCACCTTCCTCAACCACTTGTCGGCGCGGCGCTTTTGCGGTCAAGTCTCCATTATAAATCGACACGCTAGATACATAAAAACGCTTTTTGATGGCGGTCATTGACAATTTGACGTTCTTCTCGGTGCAACCTGTTAATACAACGGTGTAGTCAGTAGGAGTATCGCTCAAGGTGATGGTCTTGCTCACGTTGCCACACGAAACAATCACTGAACTGTTATCGCTACCTGCAGCGCCTATCCAGTTCTTGGCATTAAACACAACTGTGACAGTACTGCCAAGCTCCAATTCAGGGCTAACAAGATAACCCACAGCAGTAGATGTACCGATTTTCAGACTTTGGTTGGCTGCCAAATATACTTTATAACCGGTCCAACCAGGATTGTCGGAATAACTGTCAAGCGATGAACTGATGTCAATATTACCATCAGACACGGCCGCAACGTTAGAGAAATTCTCGGTCATCAGCAAGGTGGTCAAATCCTCGCCTGGAGCGGCAATACGGTTCACCTTGAGGGAGTAGCTCGACACATCACCGGCAGGGCTCCATTCGGCGCGGAAGGCGCTACTCGTCACTGCAGTAGTATCTACGTTATACATGACAGGAACTCTCTTATCCAACTCGTCGTCGGGAGGCGTCTCGCCAGTCCAGTTGGTGTTCTGCTTGGTGCCCCAGATATATTCGGCCAGTTCGGGATGATCAACAAAGGGGTTACGGTTACCCTGTTGTTTATATACCGCCTCGTTACGGCTAATCTCTTTTTGGCTCACGGGGTCGGCTCGATGCCATTCAAGCAGCATTTGCATCGACCAGGTGGAGAATGCTTTATAATTATTGGTGGCGTAGTCCAACTGATCACATCCTGGCCAGGTGCCTACATCACTCTTATAGCATGTCACCATATAAAAATAGATGCGTGCGAAGTCGCCTTTGTACTCATCATCGGGCTCAAACACGGTCGAGGTATAGCCGTTATAAGTGCTAGTGCCCAATTTTCCCTTCATGGTGACGCCCATGTCCTCATTGGTATAAGTGATGCCTCCGGCACACACACCATAGGGATTGTTGCTGCGACGCTGGTTCACAAAAGCGTCGGTGGGAATGAGCATGGTCAAATCGGTGAACATAGGCATGATTTCACCACCAAACCAGCTCTTGGGGAACGAGTGCTCACGGTTGATGCCCTCGCCAACGAAGGATGCCCCTCCCACATGATCAGACTGGTTGTTGTACTTGCAGTTGCTGTACATGTCGATGTAATAACCGTCGTTGCCCACATCGGTAGAGTCAAATGCTGTCCACATATAATTGTAGCTTAACAAGCTATGGTCATAGATGATACCTTCCAGCGCCGTCATCAATGCCTCGTCATGCTTGCCTATGGCATTAGTGTAATAGCCGTTAGGGATATCGGCCAAAATCGATATGCCTATAATAGCGGCTAAGATTGTTGTAAATACTTTTTTCATGTAATATTGCTGATTAATTTGTTATATCTCTGTAAATTCTGTCAAACAACTGCCTAAAAGCCTGCTCATTGGCAAGCGTTTGGCGAAACTCCTGAAGTCTCCTGGCATTGTCACCATATGGAATCCATAACTTCAGGTACCCGCCCTCGGCATACTTCTCGAGCATGTGATCCATCAAGCGGCGGTATTGACTCTCACGGTCGAGTCCTGGTTCATGAGACATGCCATATTGTAAGGCACGGCGAACGATGGTTTCGCTGTCGATAATGCGGTCGGCCTCGGCAACTATTCGGCCATAGATGGAGCGTGGCTCATGTCCGCTCGAGGCACGGTGATCCTCGGCTGCCTCGGCAATGGTATTAATTTCGTCTTCATCAAACCACTGACTCAAGCGCTTGTCGTTGCGGATGATGGCAGCACTGTGAATGTGATGCAGCTCACGACCCTGCTCAAGTCCCAAATCATGGTAGGCGGCAGCTGTCAGGAGCAAACAGGTGTCCACTTCGGGATAATGACTGGCTAGCGACAGGGATTGTGACATGACTGTGTGCACATGGTCACGGCTATGCCCAGCGTCAAAATTGTCATAAAGGGGAACAATCTCCCTTTCCAGAAACTCCCGTATTTCCTCAATATCCCTCATCATCTAATCAGTCCACCTTGTGCAGGTCATGGCCCATGCGGGTCTTCTTGGTGTGCATGTAGAACTCGTTGTATCGGTTGGGCTTCACCTCGATGGGCACATTCTCAACCACCTCTAGTCCATAGCTTTCCAATCCCACTCGCTTGACAGGATTATTGGTCATCAACCGCATCTTGGTCACGCCAAGGATGCGCAGGATGTTAGCGCCCACGCCATAGTCACGTTCGTCAGGCTTAAAGCCCAGATGCACATTAGCGTCAACAGTGTCCATGCCGCCTTCCTGCAGCTTATAGGCCTTGATTTTGTTCATCAGGCCGATGCCGCGACCCTCTTGGTTCATATAGACGAGTACGCCCTTGCCTTCTTTCTCGATCATCTGCATTGCCAGGTGGAGTTGCTCGCCACACTCGCAACGCATCGAACCGAATATGTCGCCAGTTGCACATGAAGAGTGCACGCGCACCAGTATGGGCTCGCCTTCCTGCCATTCTCCCTTGATGAGGGCAATGTGCTCACGCCCATTGTTGATTTGCCTGAAGGGGATAAGCTTGAAATGGCCATATTGCGTAGGCAAATCTACCTGATCACCCACTTCAACCACTTTCTCAGTGCGCAAGCGATATGCAATCAGGTCTTTGATTGTGATAATGGGCATATTGAATTTCTCGGCAACTTTCACCAGTTGAGGCAGGCGGGCCATTGTGCCATCAGGATTAATGATCTCGATGAGCGCGGCGGCAGGGTAGAGACCCGCAATGCGCATCAGGTCAATCGAGGCCTCGGTGTGACCGGCACGCTTGAGCACGCCCTTGTCGACGGCGCGCAGCGGATTGATGTGCCCGGGACGGCCAAAGTCCTGCGGTTTGCTGTTTGGATTGGCCAGGGCGCGTATCGTCATGGCGCGGTCATGCATCGACACGCCAGTCGTGCAGCCGTCGAGCAAGTCCACCGTCACCGTGAATGGTGTACCCAGCATGGAGGTATTGTCATCCACCTGCATATTCAGCTCCAACTCATGGCAGCGCTCGGTCGTCACGGGGGCACACAGCACTCCGCGTCCCTCACGCAGCATGAAATTGACTTTCTCTTCGGTGATTTTTTCGGCGGCGATGATAAAATCGCCCTCGTTCTCACGGTCCTCGTCATCAACGACAATAACAAACTCGCCGCGACGCAGCTGCTCCACGGCCTCGTCTATGGTATTCAGTTTAATTTCTTCCATTCTATGATGTATATGTGATAATCTTAATTGTTTACGGTCTCGCTATATTCCATCTCGCGGCTGTATTGACCGTTAAGGATAGCCTCCAGTTGGTCACAAGTCTTGATGGTTTGGCTCAGGTCACGCTTCAGATTCTTTTGGTGACGCAATCCCACAAGCCACAGAGGAAGTCCCAAGGGGAACAGTGCAGCCATCACGGTGCCCAAGGTTTTGTTGCTGGTGGGGCGATAAGTGAGCAGCTGACGAATGACAGGGTAGTCCATCGCCTTGTTCAGGACCATCTGGTCACGTGAGTTAGACATGTAGTCCACCACTGCATCGACCTGCTCGGCCAGTGATTTGATGGCGGCTTTATCATAGCCCTGATGCCAATAGTCGATATACCGTTGCCGACCTGGATACTTGTCCAGGAACTGTTGGCAATGATCCTTCAGGGCATTGATCTGAGCAATGGCGGTTGCCCTATCCACCTCGTTGATGATAACCTCCTTGGCTTCGAGTTTGCGGGTCTGATGCAGACCAGTAAAGCGGCGCAGGAAATTGAGCCATGCATCAGGATTGAAGACAGCCGAGTCGTTCACTGCCTTGTGGGTCAAGAAAATGCCTAGAGGCAACAAGACCGCTGAACTGAGCCACATGCCTTGCCACACCTCCCAACGGCCATCTCGCGCGAGTTTATATCCCGAGTTATCAATGATGTAATAGACAATGAACAGCATCACCGATATCACAATAGGTGTACCCAAACCACCCTTACGGATAATGGCACCCAACGGAGCACCGATGAAAAAGAAAATCAAGCATGCCAACGACAGCGTGAATTTTTTCATCAGCTCGATCTGGTGCCGGCGGATGACGTAGTTGTCATCGTTGATGGTATAGCCTTGGAATTGCATATCCTGCATCAACGAGGTCGTGTGCATCAAAGCCTGGTTGATGATTTGCTGTTGCTCATTCTCGGGCATTTCCTTGATGAGCTTGTTGAGGTCAACAGGCTTGTCCATTTTCACCGCTTTAACAGTCTCAAAACTGGGTTTCCCGTCATTGTAAACCGTGCGCTGAGCCGGTACTCCGCAAACGGGTTGAATGCGCAATTTATTGATCACCAGCAATGCAGCCGAATCTACCTTAAGCCTTACCGAGTCGATGGTCTGTTGCAATTCAGTGATATTCTTGCCCACATATTGCGATTTCATTGTCTCATCGTCCATGCGAGTGAAATTGGCATCGTAAGGAATCAGGATTTCCTTATCATGGAATGTCTCGCGACGGTATAGCTTGTTGCTCAAACCGTTCACGCCACTACTAGGCCTCATCTCCTCACACCAGGTCCCCTTGTAGAGCGTCAGGACCAGATGCCTTTTGTCCTCGGTCATGCTCAAGCGCCCTGAGTCGGCAGCGACAATACGAGGATATGAACCGCCTTGAGACACATCATAAATGAGCATATTGTACAACATGTCACGCTCCTTGTCCTTATGCTTCACATAGATGTTATATCCGGGAATCTGGCTATATACGGCTCCCTCAGGAATATCGAGTGTGGGGGAGGTTTGACGGAACGAGAACAGGAGCGTCCACATCTTCACCTGCGATTTAGGCAAGACGTTGTTCTGGAAGAAGAATGCGCCGATCGACACCAGCACCATCAGCAACACCAGTGGCTTCATGATGGTGGTCAGCGAAATGCCCGACGATTTCAGCGCAGTAAGTTCCACATGCTCACCCAAGTCGCCAAATGTCATCAGCGCGGCCAGCAGGATGCTAAGCGGCAAGGCCAATGGCACCATCGATAGTGCAGCATAAAAGAACAACTCAGAGACCATACCAATGCTTAAGCCCTTGCCCACCAACTCGTCGATATACTTCCACAAGAACTGCATGATAACGATAAAAAGACAGATGCAGAATGTCATCAAGAATCTGGGCAAGAACCTTGACAACATGAACGTGTATAGTCTCTTTATCTTCAGCATGGACCTTATATTATGATTAAACGCCTGCAAAGATACACCAAAAACCCAAATTAACAGGCGTTATAAAGATGTTTTATGGTTTATTCCCTGTCATTCACATCTAGATGCTACATGGCGGAATTGTAGTATTGTGGCTGGCCTGTCACCTCACGGCCGACAAATGAGGGTAGGGGAAAAGTGTAATCCTCACTTGGCACTTCCAGCTCGGCCAGTATCAACCCCTCGCGGTGACCATGGAACTCGTCCACTTCCCAGCGGTTGCCCTCATGAAGCACAATGTAGCGGGTCTTCTCGATAATGGGCGGCTCGCACAGTGACAGCATCTGCAAGGCGTCATCCATGGGAATGCTGTATTCAAACTCAGGGTGGGCCGCGCCTTGGCCTTTGCCCTTGATGGTGATAAACGCCTCATTGTCACGGATTCTAACACGCACGGTGCGCTCGGGGTCACGAGAAAGGAATCCTTGCCTGATCTCATGCTTGCCACATGCCAGGTGGTGGTACTCATCACCCGACACTAAATACTTATGCTCAATTTCTATTGCCATTATTGATGGTGTTTACTGGATGCAAAAGTAAGTATTTTTTTCTGCTTTTATCGCGGGTTAAATAAATAATCTGTAATTTTGCGCCCTTGTGAACAAATGGCAGAAGCATATTGTGTGCTTGATGGTACTGCTCGCAGGTGTACTGTCGGCAACAGGACAACAGGCGGTAACGCAAATCACCGGCTTGGTGCGCGACTCTTTATCCCGTGAGGCCGTGCCCTATGCAACAGTGACCCTGATTGGTACCGACGAGGGCACGATAGCCAATGATAAGGGTGGATTTACCATTAATTCAAGGGCTACTTTTTCCAAACTCAGGGTGACGGCCATGGGTTACACGCCTCGAGAGGTGCCTGTCAAGGCTGGCCAGGGCAGCGTTGTGCTCGTTGACCTCGTTCCCAGTGGCGTGGAATTGAATGAGGTCGTTGTCAGAAAAGGCAAGGAAAAGTACAGCAAGAAGAATAATCCCGCAGTTGAGATGATCAAAAAGTTGCGCCAGCGGCGTGACGATAATGATCCCAGGCGATTCCCTAATTATGGCTACACCCAGTATGAGCGCATGATGATGGGCTTTGGCAATCTCGACGACGTGATCAAGAAACCCGAGGAGCAGGCATGGGTCGAGCAGTATGCCGACACGTCTCTACTCACGGGCCGCCAAGTGCTGCCTGTCTCAATCAAGGAAACCGTGGCGCGGGACTGGTACAGCGACAATGGGCACAAACAACTCATCTTGGGCACCAAGAGCGCTGGTATTGATGAGCATATTGACCAGGAAAACATCAAGAAGGTGCTGGACGATTTCATGGGCGAAGTCGATATCTTCCAAAATGACGTCACGCTGCTCACTAACCGTTTTGTAAGCCCCCTGTCACGCATCGCCGTTGATTTTTACAAATTCTATCTCAACGATACCGTAATGGTTGGCAGCGAGCGTTGTGCAGTGCTGAGTTTCGTGCCGTTCACCCCACAGACCTTTGGCTTCCTGGGTCGCCTCTATGTCTCACTCGAGGACTCGACAATGTTTATCAAGCGTGTGGCAATGGGTGTGCCACACGATATCAACCTCAATTATGTGGAGCAGATGAGCATTGTGCAGGACTATGAGCGCGCTCCAAATGGCTCGCGACTCAAGGTGCGTGACAACGTGGAGGTGAGCATGAAGCTCTTGTCAAACTTGCCCGAAGTGTTTGCGCGCCGCGAGACGGTTTACCGTGACCATAACTTTGAACGGCCCGAGGGTGGGGTTTTCAACTTCAAGAGTGAGCAACAAATCGAGAACAGTGCAGCCTATATGCCCGACGAGTTTTGGCAGGAATACAGGCCCGCCGAGGTGCGCACGACCACTGCAACGATGCAGGGACTGATGAAGCGCCTACGAGGGTCAAAGCTTTTCTATTGGGCCGAGCAGGTCGTTGTCGTTCTTGTCAATGGCTATATTCCCACGGCCAAAGTGAGCAAGTTTGACCTGGGCCCGCTAAACACGCTCATCAGCGGCAACTCGCTAGAAGGCTTGAGATTGCGTATGGGTGGTATGACCACTGTGAACCTCAGCCGCCACTGGTTCGCTAGGGGATACCTTGCCTATGGCACACGCGACGAGAAGTTTAAATACATGGGCTCACTGGAATACTCTTTCACGCCCAAGAAAGCGATGGACCAAGAGTTCCCCATCCACAGCCTGCGCCTGACCCACCGCTATGACGTGGACAAGCTCGCACAACATTATTTATATACCAATCAAGATAACGTTTTCTTAACCCTCAAGCGGCACAAGGACGTGAGGATGCAGTACTTGCGCACGACCCGCTTGGAGTACCGCCACGAGTGGTATAACCATTTCTCTATCACCCTGGGCCTCGAGCACAACATCCATGAGGCGACACAATATGTGCCGTTTATGTATTGCGATAACACCACCCGCAACCGATACACCCAGGCGGGCTTTACCCTGCAACTGCGCTTCGCTCCAGGCGAGACATTCTATCAGGCACGCTCCTATCGTATCCCCATCAACATGGATGCTCCCATCATTACCCTCAACCAGACTTATATGCCCAAAGGGTTCATGGGCAGTCTGCATGAGGTGAATAAGACCGAGTTGGGATTGCAAAAACGCTTCTGGTTCTCAGCCTTCGGCTATGCCGATGTCATCATCAAGGGCGAGAAAGTGTGGAGTCAGGTCGCTTACCCTGACTTGTTGATGCCCAACGTCAACTTGAGTTATACCATCCAGCCCGAAAGTTATGCCCTGATGAAGCCCATGGAATTTATCAATGACCAGGCTCTGTCATGGGATGTGACTTATTGGGGTAACGGCATCTTGATGAACCGCTTGCCGCTCATCAAGCGGCTGCGTTTACGCGAGGTGATCTCGTTGCGCGGCATTTGGGGCAGCCTGAGCGACAAGAACAATCCCAATGCAGTAGAGACGCAAAATCTTGTCTCTCCCTCAACAAGTGCCCTCTTTATGTTCCCCAGCGATGCCCCCTGCCAGCCCATGGGCAACAAGCCCTACATGGAAGCGGGTGTTGGCCTTGACAACATCTTGACCATACTGCGCGTGGACTACGTGTGGCGCATCACCTACCGTGAACATGCGGGATCTGACCGCCACGGCATCCGCATCCAGCTCCATTTCAACTTCTAAACCCCGCTCGTCAATTCGTCTTGTCTTGTGGCAATACCGTGTCCCTGTGTCACGACTCTCTTTCGTCTCCTTTTGTATTGTTAAGCATTACGGGTTGTCAACCCGCACCATGACGCATTGTTCCGTGGTGAAAAACCCCGATTGTTAATAACTTTTTTTTAGCACATGGGAAAATTGGAGTAATTTTACACTCCACATTTAATTCAAAAACCAAAGGAGGACATTATGACACCTTTTGTGCACCTGCACGTGCATTCACAATATTCCATTCTTGACGGAATGGCACCCATCAAGGACCTGGTTGACAAGGCTATAGCCGATGGTATGCGCGGCATGGCCCTGACCGACCATGGCAACATGTTTGGCATCAAGGAGTTCCATGACTACGTGGGCAAACTCAACAAGAAACGGGGCGAGGATGAGAAATTCAAACCCATTTTCGGCTGCGAAGTCTATGTCGCCAACGAGTCCCGATTTACTCACACCGACAAGCGCGACTACGGCAACCATCTCATCTTGTTGGCCAAGAACCTGCACGGCTACAAGAACTTGATTAAGATCGTTTCACATGCCTGGACCGAGGGCAAGTACATGCACCCCCGCACCGATCATAGTGAGCTCGAGAAGTATCACGAGGGCATCATCTGCTGCTCGGCTTGCCTGGGTGGCGAGGTTCCGCAACTCATCATGAGCGGGCAGATGAACCAGGCTCGCGAGACCATCAAGTGGTTCAAGAGCGTTTTTGGAGATGACTATTACCTGGAGTTGCAGCGCCACAAAGCCACTGTGGCGCGGGCTAACCATGAGACCTACGAGAAGCAGTGTCTTGTCAATGATGCCTTGATACAGTTTGCCAGTGAACTGGATGTGAAACTCATCTGCACCAACGACTCCCACTTTGTCAATGAGGCCGATGCCGACGCCCATGAGCGCCTTATCTGCCTCTCAACGGGCAAAAAACTCACCGACGAGAACGTGATGCTCTACAGCAAGCAGGAGTGGTTCAAGACCCAGGAGGAGATGAATGGTGTGTTCGCCGATATCCCTGAGGCGCTGCAGAACACCAACGAGATTCTTGACAAGGTGGAGATCTACAGCATCGACCACGGACCCATTCTACCCGATTTCCCGCTGCCCGACGGCTTTGACAATGAGGATGACTACCTACGCTATCTGGTCTATGAGGGAGCCAAGGAACGCTGGCCCAATCTCACCGATGAACAGCGCGAACGACTCGACTTTGAGCTCGAGACCATCAAGAACATGGGTTTCCCGGGATACTTCCTCATTGTGCAGGACTACATCGGCATGGCTCCAAAATTAGGCTGTTCGGTGGGACCCGGCCGTGGTTCGGCGGCTGGATCGGCTGTGGCCTATTGCCTGGGCATCACCAAGATTGACCCGATGAAGTATGACCTGCTGTTTGAGCGTTTCCTGAACCCTGACCGCATCTCGTTGCCCGATATCGACACCGACTTTGATGACGATGGACGCGCAGCGGTACTGAACTACGTCACCGAGAAATATGGTGCTGAAAAGGTGGCCCACATCGTGACCTATGGCACGATGGCCGCTAAGAGCGCCATCAAGGATGTGGCCCGCGTTGAAGACCTGCCCTTAGCTGAGAGCAACCGTCTTGCCAAGTTCATCCCCTCGAGCCCCAATGAAATGCCCGAGGAGAAGCCCGGAAAGAAATATAAAATCACCGTGAGCAACTGCCTGAAGTGTTTCCCCGACTTCGAGAAGGAAATGGAGAGCGAAGACCCGCGCGTGGCCGAGACCATCCGCTTTGCCGAGAAACTTGAAGGCAGCATCCGCAGCACCGGTGTCCATGCCTGTGGTGTGATCATCGGGCGTGACGACATCACTGACTGGGTGCCCGTGAGCACCGCGACCGACAACGATGGCGAGAACATCATTGTTACCCAGTATGAGGGTGGTGTCATCGAGAGCACTGGACTGATTAAGATGGACTTCTTGGGACTCAAGAACTTGTCGATCATCAAGGAAGCTCTGGCCAACATCAAACTCAACCATGGCATTGATATCGACATCGAGAAGATTCCCATCGATGACCCCAAGACCTATGAATTATACTGCAAGGGTATGACGTCAGGAACCTTCCAGTTTGAGTCGGCTGGTATGCAGAAGTACCTCATCGAACTGCATCCCACCTGCTTTGAGGACCTGATCGCCATGAACGCCCTCTATCGTCCGGGCCCCATGGATTACATCCCGCAGTTCATCAATCGCAAGCAGGGTAGGGAACCCATTGAATATGACATCCCCTGCATGGAGAAGTACCTCAAGGAGACCTACGGCATTACCGTCTATCAGGAGCAAGTCATGCTGCTGTCAAGGCAGTTGGCGGGTTTCACACGCGGTCAAAGCGATACCCTGCGCAAAGCGATGGGTAAGAAGCAAATCGAGAAGATGAACGAGTTGGAAACGCTGTTCTATGAGGGTGGTGAGAAGAACGGGCATGACAAGAAGGTGCTCAACAAGATTTGGGAAGACTGGAAAAAGTTTGCCTCCTATGCCTTCAACAAGTCTCATGCAACGTGCTACAGCTGGGTAGCCTACCAGACGGCCTACCTCAAGGCCAACTATCCCAGCGAATATATGGCGGCAGTGCTCAGCAGCAACCTCAATGATGTGGACAAGCTCTCCAAGTACATGGATGAGTGCCGTGCCATGGGTATCGAGGTGCTCGGCCCCAACATCAACGAGAGTTACCGTAACTTCAGTGCCACCAAGGATGGACGCATTCGCTTTGGCCTCGCTGGCATCAAGGGCGTGGGCGTGAGCTGTGTGGACTCCATCGTCGAGGAACGCGACAAGAATGGTGCCTACAAAGACATCTTTGACTTTGTACAGCGCATCAATCAGGGCGCTTGCAACCGCAAGGCATTGGAGTCGATGGCACTGGCTGGCGCGTTCGATGACTTCAAGGAAATCAAGCGCGAGGACTTTTTCGAGGTCAATCCGCGCAACGAGGCTTTCAGCGAGACCTTGATGCGCTTTGGCCAGCGTTTCCAGGTCAGCAAGCAGGAGATGCAGAACTCATTGTTCGGAGCTTTTGGCGAGGTGGAAGTAGCCACCCCAATTATCCCCAATGCCGAGCCATGGTCACAGCTCGAGAGACTCAACCGTGAGCGTGAATTGGTGGGTATGTACTTGTCGGCCCATCCGCTCGACCCCTACTATATGGAAATCACTTACGGCTGTGACACACCTTTAGCCGAGGTGAAAAACAAGTCTAAAGAATTGGATCACGAGCTCGTTATGGGCGGCCTGGTCGTGGATTTCCAAACTCGCATGGGCAAGAAAGGCGGACAGTTCGGCATCATCAAGATTGAGGACTATTCAGGCTCCTATGAATTTATGCTCTTCGGCAACAAGTTTGTCGATTATCAGAAATATGGAGTGCTTGGATTGGCCATTGTGGTCAAGGGTGCCTATGAGAAAGGCTACGGCGACAATGTGCGCTTCAATGTGCACACCATCGATTTGCTCGAGAACCTCAAGGGGAAAATGGTGCACAATCTGGTCATCAGCCTCGATGACAGCGATTTGCAGCGGGTTGGCTTCTTGAAATCTAACCTCGGTGCTGCTGGTGACAACCTATGCGACCTTTACTTCCGCATGATCGACCAGATGAGCGGCAATTATGTCATGCTACGATCCAAGAAGCCCATTTCAGTTGACAGACAACTGCTAAATGCTTTGCGCGAAGCCGAAATCAAGTTCATGGTCAACGCCAAAGTATGACATGATACCAGTTTGGTATGGAATTTGCAATACAAATGATTAATCACAATAATTATCAACAAAACAACGAGTAAAAAACATGGCTACTGTAATTAACGACGAGAACTACAAGAGTTTATTGGAAGAGGGCAAGCCCGTGGTGATTGACTTCTGGGCTCCCTGGTGTGGTCCCTGCCGCAGCATCGCTCCCATCATCGAGGAACTGGCAACCGCCTACGAGGGACGTGTCATCATCGGCAAGTACAATGTGGATGACGATACCGACCTGGGCGTGGAGTATGGCATCCGCAACATCCCCACGCTGCTGTTCTTCAAGGACGGACAGATGGTCGACAAGCATGTGGGTACCATTACCCGTGACGCGCTTGCCGCTAAAATCGACGCTCTCCTCTAAACACTAAACTGTAAACGTTAAACATTAAGTGGTGAAGCAAATTGCTTCACCACTTGACTTATTTATCCAGGTTGTTAATGACTTTGGTCAACTGTTCACCTAGCCCTATGGTATAACCTTGTGAACTGAACGTCACGCGGTTAAACGTGTCAGCAAGGATGAAAATTGGCAGTTGTGTCTCGTTCTGCAGTTTCATCTCTTGCACAATCTGGTGGCGGATGCTACCGTCACGGTCAATGCCGTAGATGACGTTTTGGGGGAGTTTGCCGAAATTCTCTTGTCGGTAACTCTGGGCCTCTTGCTCGTTCTCGAACAAGAGCACCATGGGGCGTCCCCACTTGTCTAGCGCACCGCTCTTCTTGGCGATGTCGCGCATGGCATGATTGGTGGGTTCCTGGCCCACGCCCAGCAGGCCCACGATGAAGTAGCCGCGTCCCGTTTGGGACAAGATGCTCACGTCATCTCCAGCGACAGGCTTCAGTTCGTTGTCTAGCAGTATAAATTTGGATTCACTGTTGAAATTGCCGATAACTGCCACAATGTCATCACTTTGGCGCATTGTCAGGTCAATGGTTGTCGTTTGGCCTGGATTGATAGTGAAAATGCGGTTAGCAGCAAGGACCTTGCCGCTAGCGGCGCGGGTGCCACTGGTGAGCATATAGGTACCGGCATCCAGCGTCGTACCGTTCTGGAACGTGTTACTCCACGACGAACCTTCCTCAAGCCCCGAGTCGCCCTCATCATAGTTCAACAACTTGGCCGTTCCGTCATCCAGGATGCGCGAGAGCGTGAAGTGATGGTAATACTTGGGGTCATCGAGCGTTGGGGTAGGGGTGTAGCGCAGCACGAGTGTTCCTGTGGCCGCATTCTGCTGCTCTATAGCCTCAAAGTTCACGTCTTGCCACTCGCTGATACCCGTGCGGTACTGCACCTTTCCGGTCACGGGATCCATTCGTGACTCGATGTCAAGCGAACGGGCCAAATCGACAAAGAAGATGTTGCGGCCTCGTTCATCTGCCACACGCGAACGCCAAACGCCCATCGGTGTTTGAGCGATGTGCAAGGCGTTCTCTTCGGGACGCAATTCAATGTTGCTCTGTACCCAGGCCACCAGTTGTGATGGGTCGCGGCGGAATTTCTCGGCTGTCGCTGCGTCAAAGGCGTCCTGCAACTCCATCTTGAATGGCGATGTGATCATCTCATACTCAACACGTTGTCCTAGCTGGTTGCTACGGGCATTGTAAGCATCTTCGAGAATGGCCATTGACACGTCTCTCATATCCTTGTCGTTCAACCCCTTGAGCACGCCTAAGGCTCGGTTGGGATTGTAGGGATGATGTTTCACAAACTCCAAAATGGTTTCCCAGTTCCCGCGGGCCTTGACAAGATAGTCGGCAGCGCTGGGGAACAGGGTTTGAGCTTTCTCGGGGGTGATGAAGGTGGATTCGTATGCCTTGCGTATGGAATCCTCACGTGCGAATCTCACCTTATTGGCGGCTGCCATTTCTGGTGTCACCATGGGCATGATGGCATGTTCAACGGGTGGCACGATGTTGATTTCTTCAAGTGTAGGATCAGCCTCCTTGCTGTTGTTGCGGTTGAGTGTGACATCGACCTTGCCGTCTTTGCCAAAGGTTACCTTGCGGTAGCCATACCAGCCATCCCTGCTGGCCCACACGAGCATATCACCCTTGCCTGCAGTCAACGTGGCGATGCCTTTGTTGTCGGCAATCTTAGTGGCGGCAGGATAAAATTCGCCGTAATTGTAGATGCAGAACTGCACAGTGGCACCCTTGACGGGTTTACCTTGTTGGTCGACCACTTTCACTCGAGTGGATGCAGTGGCGGCATAGTTGCCGATGAGGTTGATTTCGGTGAAATTGCGGGTGCGGGACATCACTTCCTCTGGACCATTATAATTGCCAAAGGCGCGGGTGTGCATCAACATCGCCCGCGATGCTGGGGCATTAAACCAACCCAGGTCCAGCACGGCCTCGGGTTCACAAGCCCCCATAAAATGCCATTGACCATCTGCCCATGCCTCTACCCAAGCATGATTGTCATCGGTGTGGGCCCATCGCGGTGTATAGACCTGACGGGCGGGGATGCCGATGGAGCGCAAGGCGGCAACGGTAAATGTGGATTCCTCACCACAGCGCCCGATGGCGGTCTTCATGCAGGCTAGCGGCGACAACGTACGTGCGTCACTGGGCTGATAGGTCACATGCTCGTGGCACCAGTGGTTCACCTCAAGGATCGCGTCAGCCATGCTCATGCCCTTCACCCGCTCTTTCAATTCCTCAAAGAACACGGGGCGCGACATGTCAAGAGCCTCATTGTTCACGCGCAGTGGGAGCACAAAGTGGTTAAACAGCAATTCAGGAACAGTTGTTCCCCACGGCATCTGCTCACGGGCCTTGAAAGTGGCACGCACGTTTTCAAGGTGAAACGCGGTCGTGTAGTCGGTCACGTCGGCCAACGGCATATACTGGTACAGAAAACTCAGCGCCTTCCATTCCTGTTCATTGACCCGCAGTCCTGTCGTGTCGGGCACTCGCAACTGCTCCACTGTAGCTGCGCTCATTGCATTGACAAGTGCCAGCATCGTTAAAAACAATAGGATGACTCTCTTTTTCATTTTAATAATGTGAGTATTTGTTGGTTTTACTGCCCACAAAAATACAAAAAACTCTCAAAAACGCAAAAACTCACCTCAAATATCCCCCGCACTGGTATTGACCAAGTATTGCGACTCGTTAACCCGCACCACCCTGTGATTGAAAATCAATACCTTGCAAGATCATATAATTCAACCACCGTTTTGCATTTTGACCTAAAATGCAATCATACATGTCACATAATTCAAATGCCATTTTGTCGTTTGATGGTTTTTCATTAATTTTGCAGTTTGTAAAAAAACGACGACAAAATGAAAACAATACGCAACTTCTGCATTGTGGCGCACATCGACCACGGCAAGAGCACACTCGCCGACCGCTTGTTGGAAGTCACTAACACTGTGGCCGGCAAGGATATGCAGGCTCAAGTTCTGGATGATATGGATCTGGAGCGAGAGCGTGGCATCACCATCAAGAGTCACGCCATCCAGATGGATTACCAGAAGGATGGTACCAAATACACGCTCAACCTGATTGACACTCCAGGTCACGTTGACTTCTCCTACGAGGTGTCGCGCTCGATTGCGGCATGCGAGGGCGCGCTTCTTGTGGTGGATGCCACCCAGGGCGTTCAGGCACAAACCATCTCCAACCTCTACATGGCCATTGATAACGGCCTAGAAATCATTCCTGTTATCAACAAGATTGATATGGATAGCGCTCACCCTGATGAGGTGGAAGACGAGATCGTGGAGTTGCTGGGTTGTGACCCGAGCGACATCATTCGCTGCAGCGCGCGAACGGGCGTAGGTGTGCCAGCTATCCTCGATGCCATCGTGGACCGCATCCCTGCACCCGAGGGCAATCCTGATGCCCCGCTTCAAGCATTGATTTTTGACTCGGTATTCAACTCCTTCCGTGGCATTATCGTCTATTTCAAGATATTGAACGGCTCGATCGCCAAGGGCGACTTCGTGAAGTTCGTTAACACAGGCAAAGAGTACAATGTGGATGAGTTGGGTGTGCTCAAGCTGCAGCAGCAGCCATGTGACCGACTCAATACGGGTAATGTGGGGTATATCATTTCAGGCATTAAGAACTCTGTCGAGGTGAGGGTGGGTGACACCATTACCCATGTTCAGCAGCCGTGTGAGAGCGCTATCGAGGGCTTCCAAGAGGTAAAGCCGATGGTGTTTGCTGGTGTATATCCCATCGACCCTGAGGACTTTGAGAACCTGCGCGCCTCGCTGGAGAAACTGCAGCTCAACGATGCCGCATTGACGTTCACGCCCGAGTCGTCGGTAGCACTAGGCTTCGGTTTCCGCTGCGGCTTCCTGGGCCTGCTTCACATGGAAATCGTGCAAGAACGTCTCAGCCGTGAATTCAACATGGAGGTCATCACCACGGTGCCCAACGTATCTTATAAGGTATATGACAAGAAAGGCAACATGACCGAGGTGCATAACCCGGCCGGTTTGCCCGACATTGCCGTCATCGAGAAGATTGAGGAGCCCTACATCCGCGCCTCGATCATCACCCAGAGCGAGTTCATGGGCCCGATCATTACACTGTGCCTGTCCAAGCGTGGCGAATTGGCCAAACAGGAGTATATTTCGGGCAACCGTTTGGAACTCACTTTTGATATCCCATTGGGTGAGATTGTGATCGACTTCTACGACAAACTCAAGAGCATCAGCAAGGGCTATGCCTCGTTTGACTACTTCATCAACGGTTACCGTGACTCAAAGCTCATCAAGCTCGATATCCTGCTCAACGGCCAGCCTGTGGACGCCCTGAGCACATTGACCCACGTGGACAATGCGGTTTCGCTAGGTCGCCGCATGTGTGAGAAACTCAAGGAGCTGATTCCGCGCCAGCAGTATGACATCGCCATCCAGGCGGCCATCGGGGCCAAGATCATCGCTCGCGAGACGGTTAAGCAGGTTCGTAAAGACGTGACTGCCAAGTGCTATGGTGGTGACGTGAGCCGCAAGCGCAAACTGCTCGAGAAACAAAAGGCGGGCAAGAAGCGCATGAAGCAGATCGGCACCGTGCAAGTGCCGCAAAAGGCTTTCTTGGCAGTGCTGAAACTCGACTAATAGTCCTTAGATAAAGGTGTGTCATGATTATGACTTGGTTTTATGCAAATTGATACAAATTATTCAGAAATTTTAAATCATACATTTTTAATATAAAATTTGTTTTAATTTCCCGCCCGAAGGGCGGTTATAATTCCAGCAGATGAATGATGACACTGTCTCTATTGCTGAGTGAGAAACATGGCCAACGAACTGCAGCATATTGACCTTGACAATCCTGAGTTCCAGGATGCTTGGGGCATTATCCAAAAGACCAACCGCTCGGTTTTTCTCACGGGCAAGGCTGGTACAGGAAAAAGCACATTCTTGAGGTATATCAGGACCAACACCAAGAAGAAGACCGTGGTGTTGGCACCCACTGGTATTGCTGCCGTCAATGTTGGCGGGCAAACTCTACACTCATTTTTCAAAATACCTTTCAAGCCCCTGTTGCCCGACGATCCCGATATCGCCAATGTGTCACGACTGCGCAAGATGCTGCGTTACACCAAGGAGAAAGTGAAACTCATCCGTGAGTTGGAACTAATCATCATTGATGAAATTTCAATGGTACGATCCGATATCATTGACTTTGTCGATAGGGTATTAAGGGTTTACTCGGGCAATATGAGGGAGCCTTTTGGCGGCAAGCAGCTGCTGTTAGTGGGTGACATTTTCCAATTAGAGCCAGTGGTCACTCATGACATGCGCGACATCCTCAAGAGGTACTACAAGAATTTCTTTTTCTTCAACGCACGGGCTTTTGACCAGATTAATCTAGTAGCCATTGAGTTACGCAAGATTTACCGCCAGAGTGACAATGACTTCATCTCGTTGCTTGACCGCGTTCGCGTCAATCGGGCAACAACTGCCGACATCACCCAGCTGAACAAGCGGTGTAACCCCAACTACCAGGAGGTGGGCGGCAACGAGCTGGCTGTCACGCTTGCCACGCGTCGCGACACAGTAGACAGCATCAACGATGAGCACATGCAGGCGTTGAATACACCTGAGCATATATTTGAAGGTGAGACCGAGGGCGATTTCCCCGAGAACAGCCTTCCTACTGCGCGCCTATTGGTTCTCAAGGAGGGCGCACAGGTCATTTTCATCCGCAACGACAAGGAGGGGCGCTGGTGCAACGGCACGATAGGTAAGGTGACCCGGCTATCTAGCGAACAAGTGTTTGTGGCATTAGAGAACGGCGATGAGATGGAAGTGATGCCTGAAATCTGGGAAAACATGCAGTATACTTATAATGAGAAGGAGAAAAAAGTGGAGGAGAAAGTCCTTGGCTCCTTCAAGCAGATTCCCATTAAACCGGCTTGGGCGCTCACGGTTCACAAGAGTCAGGGCCTCACGTTCAACCACGTGGTGATAGATTTTGCCGGCGGTGCTTTCACGGGGGGACAAACTTATGTTGCGCTCTCGCGTTGCACCTCGCTGGAGGGCATCACACTGCTTAAGCCACTCAGTGAACGCGATATCATTGTCAACATGGCCGTTGTGGATTTCAGCCGACAATTCAACAACCGTCAAATCATCAATGATGCGATGGAGCAGGAACGGGCCAACATGTTATACCGCCGAGCAGTACATGCCTTTGACCACAATGAGTTCGATGAGTGCGTGCGTTGCTTCACCGAGGCCATGAAAATCAAGGACAACATCCAGAACGATGCAGTTAAACGTTTAATTGTCAGAAAATTAAATAGATTTAAACAACAATTACGCACCATTGAGCGCTTGCAGGAAGTGATTGACAGCCAACAGAAAATGTTGCGTGAATTGGCATTGGAATATGCATCAATGGGCGATCAGGCTCTTGCCATGGATGGGGTAGTGGGCGAGGGGAGTGAAGCCTATGGAATGAGACACGATGATATCGCAATTCGCTCTGCTTTAGCCAATTACAATAAAGCGTTACGCATCATGCCTGACTGCGTTCCTGCCATGCTGGGCAAAGCTCGCCTGATGATGGCACTCGATCAACCGGATGCTGCTGAGCAAGAACTTAACAACGCGCTAAAAATTGATAAGAATTGCTTTGAAGCACACATGATACTTGGCGAGTTAATGGAGCAACAACGTGACGTGCCTGAAACAATCAAATGCTACAAACGTGCCGCTAAAGCCAACAAAAAATCACCCGATCCTCACGAGAAACTTCAAGCAATTTATGAGAAAATTGGCCTGGATGATCTTGCTGATGATGAAGCCGAGATTGCTAAACGATTGCGTAAAGCCCTATATAAGTCAGCATCTCAAAAGCGTAAAAAGAAATAGAATGCAGTTATTGCTCATCGCGATTACATTGTTGCTTATTTCAATTCCCATGATTTAACTCCGATTGGTTTGCTTTCTCATTCTACTTCCTTGATTTTCCTCAATTATGATGGGGGATATCAGAAATCAAAATTAGCGATAGTTTATTTTACATAATATCAATATTTATCTTTTTCTGAAGGATAATCTTTTATTCCATCACAAGCAGACAGTTAATACACTTTGATATCCAAGGATTTATTTTACACATGATTCTGTAGAGACGCAAAATCTACATCTCTCTTATATCCAACCGTGAAATAATTAATTTATGAAATACAATGTGGATACCAGATTTCTTGTCCCAACAGTTTGAACCAGAAGATTCTAACCATGTCTAAGACTTGCGCAGATATATTTTTTGTGACCAACTATTTAAATTCTTTTCAAATTTTAAAATCTCAGGCGGTTTACTTACCAGAAAAATGATACAAAAAAACAATTTCATCACTGGCATCAGGATAACAGGATCCATTATCATTCTTAGACTATAATTCAGCCATATTTGACTATAATATAAATTGTAAGCAAGTTCAAATATTTATTAACTACCTTAGTAACAAATGTCTATAATGATATTTATAAACTGATAATTTAAAAATAATTGTTTATTTTCTATGTAGCATATTAAAAAACAATAATACATGATGGATAATCCTCATCAACACCAGTAAAAATATTAATAATTCTATTTATCTAAATAATTAATAATAAGAAATTTACAATATATAATCTAATGTAATTATTTACTTATTTAATTCCGACAAAATTCACTATCAATCACGGCAATTTTCGCGATTGACTAAAATTTTTGTCAATTGACACTATATTATATAATGAGAAGTTTTTGTAACTTTGTAGATTAGAAAAATATCAAAATTCAAATATATTATGCTAAAAACCCTGCTCAAACAAGTCAAGCTATACAAGACGGCATCACTGTTGACGCCCGTTTTCATCATGCTTGAAGTCGTGCTTGACGTCCTCATCCCTTTTGTGACCGCCAAGCTCATCGACTATGGCATCAGTGCAGGCCACATGCCCAGTGTGTATAAGTATGGCGCCATCATGCTTGTCATGGCATTCCTGAGCATGATTGCCGCTATCATGGCGGGAAAATATGCCTCTTATGCTTCTTCGGGATTTGCCTGTAACCTGCGCGATGCCATGTACAAAAACATCCAGCGGTTCGCTTTCAGCGACATCGACAAGTACAGCACTTCGGGCCTGGTCACCCGCATGACTACCGACGTGACCAATCTGCAAAATGCCTATCAGCAGATTATCCGCACCTCGGTGCGCGCACCGTTTAACCTGCTGTCTAGCATTGTGATGTGTTTTGTCATTAGCCCTCAGCTTAGCCTGATTTTCATCATTGCCAGCGTTGTGCTGGGCGTCATTCTGGCCGTCATCATCACTAAGGTTTCCAAGATGTTTGCACTGGTGTTCAAGCAGTATGACGTGCTTAATGCTGTTGTTCAAGAGAACGTGTCTGGCATCAGGGTCGTCAAGGCCTTTGTGAGAGAGGAATACGAGAAAAGCAAATTCTGGCAAGCCGCCAAACGCCTCTATGACCTCAATGTCAAGGCCGAAAGCATTATGGCACTCAACGGCCCAGTGATGAATATGGTGGTCTATGGATGCATTATCGCCATTTCATGGTTTGGAGCCCAGTTTGTTGTGAGCGGTAACCTCACCACGGGTCAGCTAACCTCGCTGTTCACTTATGTGATGACCATCCTCTCCTCACTCATGATGTTGAGCATGATATTTGTGACCATCACCCAAAGCCTCGCTAGTGGTCAACGTGTGGCCCAAGTCATCAATGAGGATCCCGATATCGATAACCCTGAGAACGCCGACACCGTGATCCCCAATGGCAGCATTGACTTCAACAGAGTCTATTTTGCCTATAAGGGCGGCAGCGGCGAATATGCCTTGAACAACATCGACCTGCACATCAGCAGTGGCGAGTCCATAGGCGTGATTGGCGGTACCGGTAGCGGAAAGTCGTCACTCATCAATCTGATCAGCCGTCTGTATGACGTATCTAAAGGCAGTGTCTTGGTCGGTGGAAAGGACGTGCGTACCTATGACTTGGAGACCCTGCGCAATAACGTTGCAGTCGTCTTGCAGAAAAATGTGCTCTTTTCGGGCACCATCCTTGACAACCTGCGCTGGGGCGATGAGAATGCCACCCTCGAGCAGTGCCAAGAGGCTTGTCGAGTAGCATGCGCCGACGAGTTCATCAGCGAGATGCCCGATGGGTACGAGACCCGCATCGAGCAAGGAGGAGCCAACGTCTCGGGAGGACAGAAACAGCGTCTGTGCATCGCCCGGGCACTGTTGAAAAAGCCCAAGGTGATGGTGCTGGACGACAGCACAAGCGCCTGTGACAACACCACCGATGCACGCATCCGCGCTGCTTTGCGAGAGAATCTGCCCGATATGACTAAACTCATCATCGCCCAGCGCATCAGCAGCATCAAGGACTGTGACCGCATCCTCGTGCTAGATAATGGCAAGACCGTGGGTTTTGACTCTCACGAGAACCTGCTCAAATCGTGCACGATCTATCAGGAAATCTGCGCCATCCAGGAGGAAGCCGGTGGCGATTTTGACAAACCCCAAAACGACAGAAAGGAGGCTCAATCATGAGAATGCCAGTAGGACCCCACAACCGCAACACCGTGGTCGATACCACGGGGGTGAACAAGCGCAGCACCCTGCTGAGGCTTTTCAATATTGTGATGAAGAACTACAAGTTCTCGTTCCTGGGCGTGGCCTTGTGCATCATAGTAACGGCCTGCACTACCCTAGCCTCTACCCTATTCACACGCACCCTTATCGACGACTACATCGCCCCGCTCATGGGACAAGCCCATCCCGACTACGGTCCATTGGCGCAAACTTTGATCAAACTTGGCATTGTGCTCATCTTCGGTGCGCTGTGTTCTTATTTGCACAGCCGATTGATGATCAACGTGAGTCAAGGCACGATGCTCAAGTTGCGTACTGGCACGTTTGACCACATGGAATCGCTGCCCATCAAGTACTTTGACTCTCACGCACATGGCGATGTGATGTCAACCTACACCAACGATGTAGACACCCTGCGACAGATGATCAGCCACAGTCTGCCTCAAGCCTTTAACTCGCTCATCACCTTGGGAATAACTTTTGCCAGCATGATTGTGATGAGTGTGCCCATGACCATCCTCTCCATCGTGATGGCGCTCTTGATGGCATGGTCCACAGCCTATCTGGGCAAGCGCTCACGCAAGCATTTCCGTGTGCAGCAGCAAAAGCTTGCCGAGGTCAACGGCTTCATCGAGGAGATGATGACAGGCCAAAAAGTTATCAAGGTCTTTTGCCATGAGGACAAGGCCATCGAGCAGTTTGAGACCATCAACGAGGAGCTGCGCAGCAACACCTATGACGCTAACCGCATCGGCAACATCGTCATGCCCGTCAATGGCAACCTGGGGCACCTCAGCTATGTGCTCATGGGCGTCCTTGGCGCAGCGCTCATCATCAGCGGCCACAGTGGCATGACACTGGGCACACTGGTAGCCTTCCTCACGCTCAATAAGAGCTTTGCACGCCCCATCGCCAGCATCAGCCAGCAGGTGAACAGTGTGCTTAACGCTTCAGTGGGAGCTGACCGCATATTCAAGCTTAACGATGAACCCACCGAAGCCGACCATGGCAATATCACCCTGGTCAACGCGGGACACGATGGCACGGGCCAACTCGTTCCCTGCAAACCGCGCACGGGCATCTGGGCCTGGAAAATCCCGCAGACAGACGGTACCTACAAGTATATCCAGGTCAACGGTGGTGTCAAGTTCAATAATGTGGACTTTGGCTATAATCCTGATAAACAGGTGCTCTTTGACATTGACATTGACGCCATGCCAGACCAGAAGATTGCCTTTGTGGGTGGTACAGGTGCTGGCAAGACAACCATTACCAACCTCATCAACCGCTTCTATGACATCCAGGACGGCAAAATCCTTTATGATGGCATCAGCGTGAACGACATCCGCAAGCGAGACCTGCGTCACAGTTTGGGCATGGTGTTGCAAGAGACTCACTTGTTCAATGGCACCGTCATGGATAACATCCGCTATGGCCGGCTCGATGCTTCCGATCAAGACTGCATCGAGGCAGCTAAACTGGTCAATGCCGACGGCTTCATCCGACGCTTGAGTAATGGCTACCAAACCGTTCTTAATGCCGACGGTGGCAACCTGAGTCAGGGTGAGCGCCAGTTGCTCGCCATTGCCCGCGCGGCAGTCGCTGACCCGCCTGTGCTCATCCTCGACGAGGCTACCAGCAGCATCGACACGCGCACCGAGCGACTCGTGCAGCAAGGCATGGACTCGCTTATGCAGGGGCGCACCACTTTTGTCATCGCCCATCGCCTGTCCACCGTGCGCAATAGTGACTGCATTATTGTGCTGGAGCGAGGCCGCATCATCGAGCGTGGCACCCACGACGAACTCCTCGCTGCCCGTGGCAAGTACTACCAACTCTACACCGGCGGCGAAATCACTTAATACATTCCCAAATACCAAATGGAATGGCATCTACGGCTCATCAACCGTGCATGCCATTCCATTTATATATGACTGAAGTGTCAATCCGAATTATTTGTATCCCGTGCCATTGCAGTAAGGACATGAGCGGTGAGCGTGATCCATCGCAACGTCCTTGAAGCAAGTAGAGATGGTTAGCTTTGCTTTTCATCATTGACATGATTGGTCGCACTATTTTACCTTTGTGGCACGAGGCATATCAATGCTTTTAACAATTCTTTAACAGTTCCGCACCACCCTACTAATATAAGGATAATAACATTAATATGTGAATTTCAGGTGTTTGTGCAAAATAGCGCATATCAGCACATTTGCTTTTCGACAATTGCGACCGTGGCCACAATTTTTGATGGCACACACTTTTATTTTGCTATTTTGCAGTTTGTGAATGAAAAAAGCAGTACATTTGCAAATTGTTTGAGAATGAACTGAACACAATACTATTAACTGACTATACTAAAGACCAATGGGTAAAAAATTGACCGACCGAGTGACTTGGGTAGGTAAAGTGGACTGGGAACTCAAGACCTTCCATGGCGATGAGCTCTCAACTAACCGCGGCTCGAGTTACAACTCCTACTTGATTAGAGATCAAAAGAATGTGTTGATCGACACGGCATGGCTGCCTTATAGCCGTGAGTTTGTCAAGAACCTGAAACAAGAGATTGACCTCAAGGACATTGACTACATCGTCATGTGCCACAACGAGATCGACCACAGTGGTGCCCTCGTTGACCTGATGCGCGAGATTCCTGACACGCCCATCTATTGCACTGCCAAGGGCGAGGCCATTATCCGTGGCCACTATCACCAGGACTGGAACTTTGTCAATGTTAAGACTGGCGATAAATTAGAGTTGGGAGATACTACCCTCACCTTTATCGAGGCAACCATGTTGCACTGGCCTGACACCATGTTCTGCTACCTGAGTGGCGAGGAAATCCTGTTCAGCAACGACGGTTTTGGCCAGCACTTTGCAACTGAGTCGCTCTTTGACGACCAGGTGTGCATGGCCGAGGTGATGCAAGAGGCCGAGAAATACTATGCTAACATCTTGGCTCCCTTCAGCCCGCTGTGCAACCGCAAGGTGAAGGAAATTCTGGGCATGAACCTGCCAGTGAAGATGATATGCCCCAGCCACGGCATCATTTGGCGCAACAATCCGAGCCTGATTATCGAGAAATACCTGCAGTGGAGTGACGCCTATCAGGAGGATCAAGTGACCATCGTCTATGACACGATGTGGCAGAGCACACGCCTCATGGCTCAAGCCATTGCCGACGGCATACGCGAGCTGTCACCCGCAACGACTGTCAAGATTTACAATGCAGCCCTTAGCGACAAGAACGACATCCTCACCGAGGTCTTCCACTCGCGCGCCGTGCTCGTGGGCTCACCCACCATCAACAATGGCTACAGTTATGCCATCGCTGGCATCCTGGAAATGATCAAGGGCCTGAAACTCAAGAAGAAAAAAGGCGCCGCATTTGGCAGCTACGGCTGGAGTGGCGAGGGCATCAAGCTCATTACCGAGCACCTCAAAGCCGCTGGCATCGAGACGGTGAATGACGGCATTCGCACCCTGTGGGTTCCTGACCAGGATGCCCTAGAACAGAGCCGCCAGTTTGGCCGTGACTTCGCAGCAGCTTTATAATAACAAATATTTTGAAAATCAACTAAATAACTTAAACTATCACTTTAAACACAATGAACAAAGTCGTTAGTAAAGAGCAGTTTTCTGCTAACGTAACAAAGCTTGTCGTTAAGGCTCCCCTCATCGCCAAGTCACGCCGTGCGGGTCACTTCGTGATCGTCCGCGCTGGCGAAAAAGGCGAACGTATCCCCTTGACAATCGCCGACAGCGACCCCAAGGCTGGCACCATCACGCTGGTCATCCAAAGTGTGGGCGACAGCACCCGCAAGATCTGCGCCCTTGAACCAGGCGAATTTCTCCATGACGTGGTAGGTCCCCTGGGCCAGGCCACTCACATCGAGAAGTACGGCACCGTGCTGTGTGCTGGTGGCGGTGTGGGCACCGCTCCCCTGCTCCCCATTATCCGTGCCATGAAGGAAGCCGGCAACCGCGTCATCAGTGTGCTTGCTGGTCGCACCAAGGATCTCATTATCCTTGAAGACGAGGTGCGCGCCTCGAGTGACGAGGTTATCATCATGACCGACGACGGCAGCTACGGCAACCAGGGTGTTGTCACCGTGGGCATGGAAGAGGTCCTCAAGCGTGAGCACGTGGACTACTGCGTAACCATTGGTCCCGCCATTATGATGAAATTCTGCGCTCTGTTGACCAAGAAGTATGAGGTGCCCACCGAGGCTTCGCTCAACGCCATCATGGTTGACGGTACGGGTATGTGCGGCGCTTGCCGCGTGACTGTGGGCGGCAAAACGCGCTTCGTTTGTGTCGAGGGTCCCGAGTTCAATGCCCATGAGATTGATTTTGACGAGTTGATGATGCGCTTGAAAGGTGCGCAATAATGCTCGCATTGCTCGCAGTTTAGAGTTTAAAGTTTAGTGTTTAGAGAGGCTCCGCCTCCTACTGACTAGGGACTAAAACTTAAATAAAAAAGAAAAGTTAAAATGGAACAGAACAATATGGATTCGCGTAACGAACAATGGCGCATCGACTTGCGCAACTCGAAGACTCCCAAGGAGCGCACCGCTATCCCCCGCGTGGAGATGCCGCAACTTGATCCCAAATACCGCATCACCTGCAACGAAGAGGTGAACCAGGGCATCACTGCCGAGCAGGCCGTGGTAGAAGCCAGCCGCTGCCTGGATTGTGCCAATCCCCAGTGTGTGACCGGTTGCCCCGTGAACATCAATATCCCCAAGTTCATCAAGAACATCGAGCGTGGTGAGTTTGGCCAGGCCGCCGCTACGCTTAAGGAAACCAGCTCGCTGCCCGCTGTGTGTGGCCGTGTTTGCCCACAGGAGAAGCAGTGCGAGTCGCGTTGCATCCACACCAAGATGAACCATCCCGCCGTGGCCATCGGCTATCTGGAGCGCTTTGCCGCCGACTGGCAGCGTGATAACCTGCCCCAGGAAACTCCCGCCATGGCTCCCTCTAATGGCATCAAGGTTGCTGTCATCGGTAGTGGTCCTTCAGGACTGTCTTTTGCTGGTGACATGGCCAAGAAAGGCTTCTCGGTTACCGTGTTTGAAGCGCTCCACGAGATTGGTGGCGTATTGAAGTATGGTATTCCCGAGTTCCGTCTGCCCAACCACATCGTGGACTATGAGATCGAGGGTCTGCGCAAGATGGGCGTTGAGTTTGTGAAAGACTGCTTGGTCGGCAAGACCATCAGCTATGAAGACCTCCACGAGATGGGCTTCAAGGGCGTGTTTGTTGGCTCTGGTGCCGGTTTCCCCCGCTTCATGAACATCCCCGGCGAGAACCTCAACGGTATCATGTCGAGCAACGAGTACCTCACCCGCATCAACCTCATGGAGGCTGGCCGCGGCGGTGATACCCCCGTGCTACGTGGCAAGACCATCGCTGTCATTGGTGGTGGTAACACTGCTATGGACTCGACCCGTACCGCACTGCGCATGGGCACCGAGCGCGTCATCCTCATCTATCGCCGCAGTGAGGAGGAGATGCCCGCACGTCGCGAGGAGGTTGGCCACGCCAAGGAAGAGGGTGTTGAGTTCAAGACGCTGCACAACCCCATCGAGTACATCGGTGACGACAAGGGCCGTGTAGTAGCTATGCGCGTGCAACGCATGGAGCTGGGCGAACCCGACGCATCCGGCCGTCGCAGCCCTGTGCCCGTTGAGGGCGCCATCGAAGAGATTCCTGTTGACCTGGTAATCGTGGCTGTAGGTGTGTCGCCCAACCAGCTCGTGCCCCGCTCGATTCCTGGACTGGACATCACCAAGCGCAACACCATCGTGGTTAACGAGGAAACCATGCAGTCGTCAGTTAATGACCTCTATGCCGGTGGTGACATCGTACGTGGAGGTGCTACGGTTATCCTCGCCATGGGCGACGGACGCCGTGCTGCCCTTAACATGGCCAAAGCATTACTCTAAAACAATATACATTTATTAGAGTATTTCCATCTCTGTGGGTGACAATTTGTCATAATTGTTACCCACAGAGATTTCATATCAATCGGGACGTGCAATATAACCTTCTCGTTGCAGGCGTAGAGAAGGATTGGGATGATAGGCGTGTGGGGGAAGCTGACGTGCTCTCAATGACAGGGTGTTAAAATCTGACTTTTTCATAATCTCTACTTCTTTTATTAACTAATTGCCACTTATTTCATAATCAAATAATTACATTTCATTCAGCAACATAATACCTGAAAAATTCTGCGACAAAAACATTTCTTTTTCAAAATATGGCAAGAATTGTGCCAAAATTCAGTTATCTTTGCCATTGGAATGTTGAGAAATAGAGCGCAGAGCATTGCTGTGATGCTTGCGGCAATAGCCGTGGGCTTGATTTTGTGTGCCTGCAACAAGGGTAAGGAAATGAGCAATCAAGTGATTGTTCAGAACGAAGCCTTCACGCTCACGGGCGACAGTATCATTGAAGATACTATCGTCGCATGGGTACCAGAGTCACAAGATAGAATTGCAACCAACATGAGCGTAGCGCGCCTAGACTCCATCTACAGCAATACCGAGGTTGAAAACCTGAAGTTTGTCTCGGGCAAGACATGGCGAATGCGCAAAACCCGCCCAGCCATGATGCCCGAGTTCTCAAGCGATCAATCGTTGATCGATGCCCTATATAATATGTCAATCGATGGTATCGTCGACCACATTGACAAGAGGGGCAACTTCATTACATCGTTCAACATCAGTCGCATGTACTGCGCCATCTATCTGTCCCTGGCATGCCTCAAGCCCCATCAGGCGATGTCCACGCTGCGCACGATGGTTGATCGCGATAGCATCATCATGCAGCGAGAGGGGCAATGGCCAGTAGTGAACGATCACATCGGCTGGGCTACCGCAGCATGGGAAGTGTATAAGACCACAGGGGATAGCAGTTGGCTAGCCTACAGTTATCGGGTAATAGAAAAAACGCTCGATATCAACCGCCAGGTATTGCTTGATCACAACACTGGATTGATACATGGCGCTGGCTACACATCGGCGCGGCCCCTGGGCGCTCGACGCATGACATGGATGACCTATAATGATTTATTTGCATGCATGTCGCTGGGCAACAACATCTTGACGGGTAACGCCTATGCCATCTTGAGCGATATGGCCGACGAACTGGGCATTGAAAACGATTATTTAAAAGACGCGCAACGCATCAAGGATGCTATCAATCAGCACCTGTGGAACGAGGACCATGGTTCCTACTGCTCGTTCCTGTATGGCGCGGCCTTTCCTAAACAGTCACCGTTGACTGACAATACGTCACAGGCAATGTGCGTGTTGTGGGGCATCGCCGATGATGACCGTGCCGAAAACCTCATTGCCAACACGTCAGTGTCAGACTTTGGCGTGTATGTCACTTATCCCGCGACAATACCTATTGAGCCTTTCTTTATTAATGTCTCGTGGGCTACTACTCAAGCTCTGTGGAATCTAGCTGCCGTCAATACAGGTAACGAGAATGCCCTCAGGCGTGGCTTGGGTGCCTTGTACCGTGCCCAAGCTTTATATCAGTCGCGAGGCATTCATTTGCAAGGTTTTGACACCGATGACCTGGGTACCTACGCATCTAATGCTGCGATGGTGATCCGTGTCCTGATGGGTATGAACTTTAAGCCTGAGGGCATCGAGTTTGCCCCAATGGTACCGACGGGAATGCCTGGCGTTAAAGTCCTTAAAGGGCTAAACTACCGTCGTGCCGTCCTCGATATCACGGTCAAGGGTGAGGGTAATAATGTGGCCTCAATCACCGATAACGGCAAACCGCTAGAGAGCGCCTTCTTGCCCTGTGACGTTGTGGGCAATCACCACATCGTCATCACTCTGGAACAAGGTCAGAGTCACAACAACAAAGTCACAATTCACCGCAACGAGATCATCATGCCCTTGACTCCAATTGTTGAGTGGACGACTGATAGTGGGTATATCGTGGACTTTAATCCAGCCTATACCTATCGATTGAACGTCAATGGCAAGCATGGCAGCGTGGTTGACTCGGCATTTGCCTTACCTCCGACTGAAGGGTTCACAGAATTCTCGGTCGAAATCGCGGGCAATTACATCAACAGCTTCATGTCACGGCCCTATTTTGACTTTAATCTGACTCCACAAACCGCGTTTTTCCCTGATAGCGTTGGCGGCCACACAACAATTACTGTGAGCGTGGCTCAAGGTGGCGACTACTTGCTCGATGTGGGCTATCACCCCACGGGAACCCTCGATGTGCGAGAAGTGAGTGTGAACAGCCATCCCATGGGAACACTGGTGATGACTAGTGTCAATGAATTGGAGATAAATGGACTGGCTTACAGCAACATGATTACAGTCGAGTTGTTAAAAGGTGAAAACACCATCGCCTTCAGGCAAATCAGGCTTCCCAAGGCTTTCACGCCATGTGAACCATTCCACGTGAGGGTCATTAAGCGATAATTAAAACCATTCAATACTATATCACTAATAAACTAAAATTCAATGAAGAAAAAACTTTTTTATTTGGCGGTATTGGCCGCTGCATCCCTGACAGCACAAGCCGATGAGGGACGTTTACTGCGTTTCCCCGGCACCAATGGTCAGGAAGTGGCTTTCAGCTATGCTGGAGACATTTACACCGTGCCCATCACAGGCGGCACGGCACGCAAACTCACCTCTCACAAGGGATATGAGGCTTTTGCCCGCTACTCACCCGACGGCCGCACCATCGCGTTCACTGGACAGTATGACGGCAACACCGAGGTCTATGTCATGCCCGCTCAGGGAGGCGAGCCTAAACGTATCACTTTCACCTCCAGCAACCCACGTGATGACTGGGGCGACCGTATGGGTCCCAACAACATCACCATGGCATGGACTCCTGACGGAAGCGGTGTCATCTACCGTAACCGCATCAGTGAGAGCTTTGACGGCAAATTATGGAAAGCCCCTGTGAATGGCGGTATGGCCGAGGAATTGCCGCTGCCCGAGGGTGGTTTCTGCTGCTATAATGCCGATGGCTCAAAATTGGCTTATAACCGCGTCTTCCGCGAGTTCCGCACCTGGAAGTATTATAAGGGCGGTATGGCCGATGATATCTGGATCTATGACACCAAGGCCAAATCGGTGACAAACATCACTAACAACATCGCTCAGGACATTGATCCCATGTGGATTGGCGACGAGATCTATTTCATGAGCGACCGTGACAACCGCATGAACATCTTTGTGTATAACACCCGAACTGGTGCGACTCAAAAAGTGACCGATTTCACCGAGTATGATGTGAAGTTTGCCAACTGTGGCGGTGGCAAAATTGTTTTCGAGAATGGCGGTTACCTCTATGTGCTCGACCCTGCAACCAAGCGCAGCGAGAAAATCACCATTTACCTCAACAGCGAGAACAATTTTGCCCGCGAGGAGCAGCGCAAGGTGGGTGACAACCTGCGCAGCGGCTGCCTTGCTCCCGATGGCAGCCGTTTGGTTTTGAGTGCCCGTGGCGAGGTGTTTGACGTGCCTGCAAAGCATGGCGTCACCCGCAACATTACCCACACGCCCGGTGTTCACGAGCGCAATGCCTCATGGAGCCCCGACGGCAAAAACATTGCTTACATCAGCGACCAGACTGGCGAGACCGAGATCTGGGTACGCCCTGTCGACAGCGACCAGGCCAGGCAGTTGACCTTTGATAACGATACCTACATCCGTGACTTTGAATGGAGCCCCGATGGCAGCCAGATTGTCTATACCGATCGCAAGAACCGCATGGTGCTGCTCAACGTGAACGGCAAAACGAGTAATAAGCAAATCCTGCTCACCGACGAGATGGGCGAAATCCCAACGCCCAGTTTCTCCCCCGACGGCAAGTGGCTGACCTATTACCGCCGTGGTGCCAACGAGTTCAGCGTGGTTTACCTGTACAACATCGCCGAACGCAAGGAATATCCTGTGACCGACCGCTGGTATGACAGCAACTCGCCTGTGTTCAGCAGTGACGGCAAGTACCTGATCTTTGCTTCAGGCCGCGATTTCAACCCCATCTACAGCAATATCGAGTGGAACTTTGCTTATGGTGAGATGGAAGGCATCTACATGGTGATGCTCTCTAAGGACACTCCCTCGCCCTTCCTTCCCAAGGATGATAAGGTGCAAACCAGTGGAGAGCAGCCCAAGGAGACCCCGAAGGATGCCCCCAAAGGCAAAGGTAAGAATAAACCTCAAGTCGACACCAAGGCTGTGACAATTGACATTGACGGCATCGGTGACCGCATTGTGAAATTGCCCATTGGGGCCGGTAGCTATGGTGGCTTTGTCTGTGACGGCGAACATCTGTGGTACAATGGTCGCGGCAGTGTGCGCGTGTTTGACCTCAAGGAGCAGAAGGACGAGGTCGTTGCCGAGCGTGCCTTTATGAGCCCATCAGCCGACATGAAGAATGCTCTTTACATGAAAGGCGGTAAGGTCTACATCGCTCCCTTAACTCCCCGCAAGGCTGAACTGAACGACGCTGTAAACACCGACGACATGATTGCCACGGTCAACTATGACCAGGAGTGGAACCAGATTTTCAATGAGGCTTGGCGAGCTTATCGTGACGGCTTCTATCTAGAGAACATGCACGGCGTGGACTGGAAGGCTATGCACGACAAGTATGCCCAGTTGTTGCCTTACGTCAAGAACCGCCTCGACCTAACCTATGTCATCGGCGGCATGATTAGTGAGTTGGCAGTGGGACATGCTTATGTTGATGGCGGTGACCACATCAAGATTGATGAGCACCACATCGGCATGCTTGGCGCCGAGATGGAGCGCTCTGGCAATGGTTTCAAAATCAATAAGATACTGCGTGGTGCACCCGACCGCGAGGAACTGCGTTCTCCGCTACTTGAGCCCGGCATGAACATCAAGGAAGGCGACATCATCACTGCTGTCGATGGCGTTTCCACTGCTGGTGTGGATAACATCTTCACACTGCTGCGCGACAAGGCCGACGTGATGACCGAACTCACCATCAACGGTAACCGCAAGGTGGTTGTGAAGCCCATCCAGGACGAGTATCCCCTGTATCACTATGAGTGGGTACAGCACAACATCGATTATGTGAGTGAGAAGACCGGCGGTCGTGTGGGTTACATCTATATTCCCGACATGGGTCCCGAAGGCCTGCGTGAGTTCTCGCGCTACTTCTTTGCACAGATTGACAAGGAGGCTGTCATTATTGACGACCGTGGCAACGGCGGCGGTAACATCTCGCCCATGGTGATTGAACGCTTGCTGCGTCAACCCTACCGCTTGACCATGTATCGTGGCAGCAACCACAACGGTACAACGCCCGAGCAGACCATCTACGGTCCCAAGGTGCTGCTGGTCAACAAATATAGCGCCAGTGACGGTGACCTGTTCCCCTGGAGTTTCAAGGAGAATAAGATTGGTCCGGTTATCGGCACCCGCTCATGGGGTGGCATCGTCGGCATCTCGGGTTCACTGCCCTATATGGACGGTACCGACATCCGCGTGCCTTTCTTCACCAACTATGACACCCGTGGCAACTGGATTGTCGAGAATCATGGTGTAGATCCCGATATCATCATCGACAATGACCCCGTGCTTGAGTATCAAGGTATTGACCAGCAGCTTGACAAAGCCATTGAGGTCATCCTCGAGCAGCTCAAGGACCGTCAACCCATGCCTAAGACACCTGCTCCCCGCACGTTGAAAGATCTGGGTGTTAAGTAAACACACCTTGGATTACAATATGATTAGAGGTTGTGCAACCATCAGGTTAGCACAACCTCTAGTTCATTAAAAAAATAAGAGACGCAAGATTTTGCGTCTCTAAATGTTCTACATATTGATTATCAGTTTTTTAGAGAATAAGTGACGGTGGTGACTACACGCACTTTCTTGATCCAAGGGGTGTACTCGTCACGGCTCTCGATGGAGAACTGGCCTTGATCGGCGCTCACGATCTTGTTGAGTTTGCTGTGAGAGTTTTTGGCAAACTGCTGGGCCGTGGTCTCGGCGTTCTCGATGGCTTCCTGCATCATCTTGGGCTTCATCTCCTTGAAGGAAACAAACTCATACTGAATCTGGTTCTCGTAACTGTCACTGGTGATGGCCACACCTTCCTTCAACAGATCGCCCTGCTTGGCAATGAGTTGGCGTACCTGTTCCACATTCTTGCTTGTGACGGTGAGCACCGAAGTCACGATATAGCGGTAGGCCTTGTTACCCGAGTCATACTCGCGGGCCGTCAAGTCAACGACCTGGGGGGCATTCAAGCTGATCTCCTCTTCCTTGACACCGCCCTTGATCAAGAATGCCTTGATTTTGGCTTGAGTAGCACGGATGCGGTCATACAGCCCTGGCAGGTCATTGCCTATCTCCTTTGAGACAATGGGCCATGTCACCTTGTCAGCCTGTACTTCTTGCTCGGCGAGGCCCTTAACACTGACCTTGCGGTCCTTGCTGGCAAAGTCGTCAATACCAGCCTTGATAAACCAACCTAACGAAAACACACTCAGCGCAATAAGTGCTGCCGAAATGATCATCTTCTCTTTCATAATCGTGTGAGATTGATGTTAGCTAAAAATATGAATTAACTCTTTTATCGCATAATTAACTGCAAATCCCGCGCCAAATTGTGCAAAACAAGTAAAAATTTTCACACAAACTCCAATTTTATTCAAGCACCAATAGAATAAAGCAAAAAATATTATTGCATAATGACGTTTATTATCGACTTTTCACAACCTCTTTTATACTGTTTATATTACTATCGCATTGGTTAATCAGGACTTGGCGGATGTGATTCAGTTCTTTGTCACTATATTGATTCTGGATTTCATCAATGTATCTATCAATCTCAGCTTGACCAGCCTTTCTCATATCACCATAGTCAAGAATTAGATATTTCACATCAGTTAATGTGTCTTGCCTATTCTTTATTACATATTCATGAAGCACATAACTCAACCCGTTAACACCTGTTGAAATAGCATCATACAAATGCCTATTACGCTTTGGTAATGCATCAATAGTAGGTGGCAGATTTGAATTTATGGAGTCCCGTGCCATAGTGGACTGAATCGTCGGCATAACGACATCAGGTATCTGTTGCTCAGTTTTCTCCATTGCGCTATCAGTGCCAATGACCATTGCTGAGTCCACAATGACAGCAGGTATCGAATCCTCTTGCCTATTTTCAGTTATTGCAGTCAATGGCTGGTGCCACAATGCAAGTATCACAGACAGTGTAACGATTATAAGCACCAGAATCAAACCCATTCCCATCCATAGTGAACGTGATTTTCTTAACCTAATTGCATCCCTCAAATCATCAATCGACTGGTATCGTCTATCAGCTGGCAACTGGCATCTATCAGCAATGCGTGAATACTGTCCTCCTAGATCCATATTCTGGATAACGACACCCAGGCTATAGATGTCATTTCGCACATCGGGCACTGCTGTGGTTGACTGCTCAGGCGAAATATAACCTGCGGTACCTCCTGGATGTTTCAGAATGGCGTGAGTGCCGGTGTCAGCAAGAGAAAAATCAATGAGTTTCACATGGTGACCAACCGCTGTGACTAAGATATTACTTGGTTTAAGGTCGCGGTGCACAATCCCCAAATCATGCAGATAGGCCACAGCTCCCAATAATTGGTCTAACACCTTGAGGCGTTCTCGACGTGCTGGATTTCTCTCAAGCCACTGACTTAAAGTCATGCCATCGATCCATTCCATGACTATGCTACGTCCCAGTATTGGCACATCTTCTATATTAACGGTCTGGACGATTCCCGGATGTTGCAGCCTCATAGCAATGTCAAACTCCTTGTTTAACATTTCCTGATAAACAGTTTTATGGGCGACATCTGCAGCAAGCGACTTGAGCAAATACCAACGGCCATGGCGCTTAGCCCTCGTCAGGACATGATGATCACGAGTGGCAATGGTTGACATTTGGGTGAATTTATCATCAATACCCTCAAAGCCATCCACAAGATAACCCGATGCCGAAGTATCGGCATCAATATTCATATCTATATTATTGTGATCATTTGACGTCATGGTCGGCGGGAAGAGCTTTGATAATCTCAAAATGAATGCCATGAGTCTTTCCGCAGACATAAGCCACAGGAGATCGGCCATTCTGCACCAAGTCATCGAGATACAATGGCTCACCCTCAATAACCAAGCCACATCTGAACGTGTTGCCTGGTTGCAGACGGGTCCGCTCTGCCTCTTCCACCACAAACTGCTCATTGCCCAAGTGCCTCACTGTACAGGTCCTGCCAGGATTCCAAGTGAGCAACAGGCGGTCTCTAATGGCTAAATCTTGAGATACATTGAGTTTCTTGCTAATAACAGCTTCGCTTGAAGAATCCTCACCAGCCAGATCCTGCTCATGTGAAATGAAATGAGCATAATTGTTATAGCCTAGATAGCGAGCCAAACAATCAAGCGTGTACTCTCGAGGTTGAGATGCACTGGGCAGGTACCCCCAAAGGCGCTTGAGCGTGTTAGCGCTCACACGCACACCACGCTTCTCTTGCATGTCGCCACTGAGCCATTCAAAATCGCGCGGCGTCTTCATCTCCCTCTTGCTCACCAATTCTACTTGGGCAATCAGCGCTTGATGCAGTTTGTTATCTCGAGTTACTTTCATTCATTCACATACTGATGTTTTTTGCCGCAAAAATATAGAAAAAAGCGTATAATGGCAAAATGATTTTCAGAAAAACACTGCAATTATACATTTTATCCACAATTCAACAAAAATGGTCCAATTTGGACCAAAATGAATAAAAACAATGCCCTTAATTTTGCACTGAAAAATTATCACTACAAAATTAAATTTTAACCAAATGAAAATGAATTATTCAATTATCAAGAGTTTTTTGCTAATCGTGTTCGTGATTAGCGCTATGAATGTAAGAAGTGCTGTTAGTATTGGCGGCTTCTTTTACGAGTTTGAAGGCCGTGAAGCTTCTCTAGTTGGCTGTAGCCATGATGGCAATATTGTAATTCCTGAGAGAGTGGTTTTCAATGGCGATGTATACACCGTGACCTCAATTGGTTATAATGCCTTTTATTGTCATCATGGTGCCACAAGTGTAAGAATACCCAACACAGTAAAAGTAATTAGGAATCAGGCATTTATTTATGCCGATGCATTGAATAGCGTGTACATTCCAAATAGTGTCACAACAATTGAAGGATATGCCTTCTATGGAAATCACAATCTAACATCAATCTATTGCATGGCCTCTACGCCTCCCAATATTTCTGAACAAGGCATTGATGGCTTAGAAGAAGGACAGGTGACTCTTTACGTGTTAAATGAATCCCTTGAGGCATATAAGACAGCACCCTATTGGGATCGTTTCAGGAACACTCTACCTATCAACGCTCATGATTTTATGGTAGATGGGATCTACTATCGAAATATGGGTAATCGCACTGCATTTGTAGTAAACAAAGACAGGGATTTCAACACCTATAGCGGGAATGTAATTATTCCAGATTCTATCAACTACAATGGTGTGGTTTATGAAGTTTCAGGTATTGAAGAGAGCGCTTTTCTCTATTGCAGCAATCTAACCAGTCTGTGTATTCCTGTTACAATCAAAACAATCGAGAACGGTGCGTTTAATGGATGCGCAATACCTGTTCTTTTCATTACAGGATCAGGTGAATGGACTGCAGGTGCCTTAGGAATTAATGTCGAAGAGTTGTTCATTGAAAGCGGAATCACCTCAATAGCAGGGATGAGAATAGATGCATCAAGCATATATTGTTTTGCTGCTGATCCTCCTATTTGTGATGAAAACACATTCACGAGTTACGATAGTAAGCTTCATGTTCCACCCACATCATTCTCTTGGTATTTTACAGCTCCTTATTGGGAGAATTTTGCCGATGTCGTCGGTGATGCCAACTTTGTTGAACTTAACTCTATAAAATTAAGCCAAGATTATGCAACAATTAAAATTGACGAGCAGTTCAAACTTGAAACAACTCTTAATCCCACTAATCCTTCCTATAATGGGATTTCATGGACTTCATCTAATGAGGATGTCGCTGTTGTGAATGATGGGATAATTACAGCACTCTCAATTGGAGAATGTGACATCATTGCTTCATGTCAATCAATCAAAGACACATGTCATGTCAAGGTAGTGGGAGATATAAGATTTAATCTACACACTGCTAAGGTATTACCAAATCACATGGTCACACTGAATCCAATCATCAAACCAGCCTCAGCTAATATCATAATAACCTCAAGTAATCCGTCAATAGCCGCAGCTAGAATAGCTAACGACAAGATTCAAATAGCAGGCATCAGTGAAGGCTATGCGACAATCACCATCACTTCTTCAGAAGGTTATGATTTACCTGACACTTGTTTTGTCACTGTATTTACCGAATTGGGTGATGTAAACTGTGATGGATATGTGAACATAAGTGATGTGACAACTTTAATAGACCATTTGTTAGGTAGCGATACGGGTATTTTTAAGGCTGCTAATGCCGACACTAACCTCGACAATAATGTCAGTATCGCTGACGCAACAATGCTTATTGACCATCTATTGGGCAGCGTGGATATAAATGCCGCAGCTAACGAAACATTCAATGTAAATGGCATTGAATTCAAGATGATCAGCGTTGAGGGTGGGACATTTATTATGGGTGGAACCCCAGAACAAGCTGGTGAGGCCCTCAGCGACGAGTACCCCACGCATGAAGTAAAACTCTCAACTTTTGCCATCGGTGAGACCGAAGTAACTCAAGCATTGTGGCAAGCCGTAATGGGTAACAATCCCAGCGATCACACTGGCGACCCTAATTGTCCTGTAGATAATGTATCATGGAATGATTGCCAAGCATTTATCTCCAATTTAAACAATATAACGGGCAAACATTTCCGTTTGCCTACTGAAGCCGAATGGGAATTCGCCGCTCGCGGAGGCAATGCATGCAATGGTTACAAGTATTCGGGCGGCAACACGATTGACAACATAGCTTGGTATAGAAATAATAGCGACAATGCCACTCATGCTGTTGGCAAGATGACACCTAACGAGTTAGGGATCTATGACATGTCAGGCAATGTATGGGAGTGGGTACAAGACTGGTACGGTAGTTACAGTAGTGAAGCTCAGACCAACCCTTCTGGGGTCATCACTGGCACAGATCGGGTACGCCGTGGCGGTAGCTACTTAGTACCCGAGAGCAATTACTTACGTGTATCTCGTCGCTTCTTAGAGGCACCTAATCACAGGCTTAACGACATTGGCTTGCGACTTGCATTGTGAACACCGATAAAATGAGTCTGACAACCATGACCACTTTTTTCAAAGATCAAGTGGCCATGGTTGTCAGGATATTGTAATAATTGATTGAAAATCATGCTTGCGCGGCCAGCGCTTCAGCGCAGCGTTCGCCGTCAATCGCACTGGAAACGATGCCACCAGCATAGCCTGCCCCTTCACCACAGGGATAGAGTCCCTTGAGCGAGACATGGTGTAACAGTTCCATGTCTCGCGGGATGCGCAAGGGTGATGAGGTGCGCGTCTCAACGCCGATGACTACGGCATCGTTGGTCAAGAATCCACGGGCATTCTTGCCAAATATCTTGAAGCCTTTTCTCAAGCGGTTAGCGACAAAAGGCGGCATCCACAAGTCCAGCCTAGACAGTTGCACACCAGGCAGATAGGATGACGGCGGGATGTTGCGTGATGGCTTCCCATCAACAAAGTCCTTCATGCGCTGAGCACCGGCAATGAGCGAGTTACCCGCCTCGACAAAGGCGCGTTGTTCCATCTCCTGCTGGAAACGCATCATGGCCAACACACCATGCTTCTTGAAATCGCTGGGCAAATCCTCGGGATGCAGTTCCACTACCATTCCCGAGTTGGCCCAATGCGATCCGCGGTGACTGGGCGACATGCCATTGACAACCAATCCTCCCGGCTCGCTCACAGCAGGCACGACAAAACCACCGGGGCACATGCAGAACGAGTAAACGCCACGGTGATCCACTTGGGTAACAAAATTATACTCGGCGGCAGGCAAATATTCGCCACGACCCAGTACGCTATGATACTGGATTTGGTCAATGATGCGCTGCGGATGCTCCAGTCTCACGCCCACAGCAAGGCCTTTTTCCTCCAGCATCACATCATTATCATATAGCATCTGGTACACGTCTCGTGCCGAGTGCCCAGTGGCCAAAATCACGGGTCCCATGAATTGTTCTCCTGTTGCTGTTTCAACCCCCGTCACGCTATCGCCCTCGATAATCAGGCGTGTGACACGAGTCTCAAAATGTACCTCTCCGCCACACCGCAGGATGGTCTCACGCATCGCCTGAATTACCGCAGGCAATTTGTCACTGCCAATGTGGGGATGGGCATCAATCAAGATGTCCTCTCGAGCGCCATGCTGGACAAAAATCCCAAGAATACGCTCCACCGAACCGCGCTTCTTGCTACGGGTGTAGAGTTTACCATCGCTATAAGCTCCTGCCCCACCCTCGCCAAAACAATAGTTGCTTTCGGCGTTGACTATGCCTTCACGCTGAATCATTGACGCGTCCTTGCGACGTTCCACAACATTTTTTCCTCGTTCGAGCACAATGGGCTTGATGCCCAGCTCGATGAGCCTTAATGCGGCAAAAAGTCCACCAGGTCCCATACCAACTACAATCGCTTGACGTTTACTGTCAACTGGGCGATACTCGATAGGTGGCACCAAGTAGTCTTGTGTCATGGGTTCATCAATATAAACCCTTACCTTGAGGTTTACCATCACTACACGCTGGCGTGCATCAATCGATCGTTTCAAAATCCTGATACCCTGAATGCTATTCGCGTCAATATCATGCTGTTTAGCCAGTTGTCGTGCGATCTCGCTGTGGCTGGATGCCGCGCGTGGAATGAGCCGTAATTGAAATTCTTGAATCATAGTCACTATCGTTTTTATGCCACAAAATTACTGCATTTCAGCGAAAAAAGAGTAATTTTGCCAACTAAATCAAACGAATGCAATTCACAGTCATGAGTGTAACGACAAGAAAGATACAGGGTGTGCTCTTTGACCTTGACGGAGTGCTACTCGACAGCGAGGGCCAATACAGCATCTTTTGGCGCGCGATGGACGAGCGTTTTCCCACTGGAGTGGAAGATTTCTCCAATTATATCAAAGGCTTCCACCTTGTGCGCATTTTGGGCTATTTTGCCAATGATGAGATTCGTGAACAGATTGTTCAAGCGCTTGTGGAATTTGAGAAAAACATGCGCTTTGAGTTTTTCCCTGGCGCCATAGCACTGGTCAAGCGGCTGCGTGACATGGGCATCCCGATGGCGATTGTCACATCTAGCGACCACAAGAAGATGCAAGCCCTCTTCAGCCAGCACCCTGAGTTCCCCGCCCTGTTCGACACCATCATCACCGGTGACATGGTCACTCGAGCCAAACCCGACCCCGATTGTTTCCTCTTGGGCGCTCAACGGCTTGGCGTCGACATCAAAGACTGCGTCGTGTTTGAGGACTCGCGCAACGGGCTCATCGCCGCTCGCGCCTCGGGAGCACGGGTCATCGGCCTCGCCACGACCTTGAGTGCCGACATCGTTGCTCCATTGAGCGACTTGACGATTCCTTGTGTGAATGATTTGGATATCGAGCAGATATTCATTTCTTAGACTAATTCTTTGCTCGATTGCAAAAATCGTTGTACTTTTGTCACACCGATGAAGACCGATCCAAATATCGAAGATTTTGCTTCCAGCAACAACCCCGTTGTGCGCAAATTCAACGAGTATCTTGACTCGCACGGATTGCGTAGGACAACTGAACGTTATGCCATCCTGAACCGCATCATGGGCATCAACGGTCATTTCACCATCGAGGAGTTGCAGCAGCTCATCGAGGGGGACGGTTTTCGTGTGAGCCGATCGACGGTCTATAACACTGTCGAGCTGCTTATGGATGCCCGCATGCTCAGGCGACATGTGTTCGAGGGGATGCAGGCACAATATGAGCGCATCACCCTGCCTCACACCCACTTGATATGCACTACTTGTGGCAAGGTCAAGGAAGTGAGAGACACCAATTTTGCCGCTTTCATGAACGCCCGTCGTTTCAACGCGTTCAACACCGACCACTACAGCCTGTATGTGTATGGCACATGCAGCACATGTGCACGCAAGTTGAAACGCACCCGACAGGCTGTCAAGGACAAAGATGACAAGAACAAAAAACGATAATAACTTTTTAACAACACAAATCTATTAACACTTTATTAAACCGTTAATTTATCATGGCAAACGTAAAACCGTTCCGTGGCGTTAGACCGCCGAAAGAGTATGTGGAAAAAGTAGCCTCTAAGCCCTACGACGTCCTGTCGAGCGAAGAAGCACGCGCCGAAGCTGGCGATAACGAAATGTGCCTCTATCACATCATTAAGCCCGAAATCGACTTCGAGCCCGGCACCGGCGAGCACGAGCCCAAGGTGTATGACAAGGCCGTTGAGAATTTCAAGAAATTCCAGGACAAAGGCTGGCTGGTTCAGGATACCCAGGACTGCTACTACATCTATGCACAGACCATGGATGGCCGCACTCAATATGGCTTTGTGGTTGCCGCCAGCGTAGAGGACTACCTCACGGGCCGCATCAAGAAGCATGAGCTCACCCGCCGCGAGAAAGAGGCCGACCGCATGCACCACATCGAGATCAACAATGCCAACATCGAGCCGGTGTTCCTGGCATTCCCCGATAACCGCATCCTGGAAGACATCATCGACCGCACCGCACAGACCACGCCCGAGTACGACTTCGTGAGCGAGGACGGCATTGGCCACACCCTGTGGGTCATCAAGGACAAGGAGACCATCGATACCATCACCAAGGAATTTGCCGCTATCCCCTACCTCTATATCGCTGACGGTCATCACCGCACCGCCGCTGCTGCTCATGTTGGCGAGGAGAAAGCTAAGGCTGATCCCAACCACAATGGCACCGAGGAGTACAACTACCTGCTGGCAGTTTGCTTCCCCCAGTCACACCTCAAGGTGATGGACTATAACCGCGTGGTTGTTGACTTGAACGGCAACACCGAGGAGCAATTCCTTGACAAGGTGCGTGAGCACTTTATCGTTGAGGATAAGGGCACCGAGATTTACAAGCCCGCCAAGTTGCACAACTTCTCACTGTACCTGGGCGGCAAGTGGTACTCACTCACCGCTAAGGAAGGCACCTACGACGACAACGACCCCATCGGCGTGCTCGACGTGACCATCAGCAGCGACTACATCCTGCGCGATATCCTGGGCATCACCGACCTGCGTACCGACAAGCGCATCGACTTCGTTGGCGGCATCCGCGGTCTGGGCGAGCTCAAGCAGCGTGTTGACAGTGGCGAGATGAAGATGGCCTTGGCCCTCTATCCCGTGACCATGAAGCAGATCATCGACATTGCCGACAGTGGCAAGATCATGCCTCCCAAGGCCACCTGGTTTGAGCCCAAGCTGCGCTCTGGTCTCATCATCCACAAGCTGGACTAATACAGTTTAAATGCTTAAAAAGCGTTATCGAGGCAATCGATAGCGCTTTTTTTCGTTTTTTTATCAACAGCATGCGGTTGTTTGCGAAAAAAACACTAAATTTGTAGGTTAAAATAAGAATCAAAAAATTAATCACAATATAAAGAGACATAACTGTATGAAATTCAACGTCCAAAGCAAATTATTACTCTCACGCCTCAACGCCGTGAGCAAAGTGGTGAGCAGCAACAATGCCTTTGCTATTCTCGACAATTTCCTGTTTGAGTTGCAAAGTGACCGTCTGGTAGTAACCGGTAGTGATATGGAAACCCGCCTCACAACCAATATCGAGGTTCAGAATGTGGAAGGTTCGGGCAAGTTCGCCATTGACGTGAAGCGCACGGTGAACGCACTGAAGGAGCTTCCTGACACCGCGTTGACCTTTGAGATCAATGACGAGACTCTGGCCGTGAAGGTGACCTACATCAACGGTTACTATGACGCGATGGCACTCAATGGCGATGAATTCCCTGAAAAAGCAGCCAATGCCAATGACGTCAAGCAGTTTGCCCTGCCGGCTAAGAACATCGCTGCCGGTATTGGCCACACCTTGTTTGCCGTGGGCAAGGATGATATGCATCCTCAGTTCACTGGCATCTACTGGGACATCAAGCCCGACATGATTGTGTTTGTATCCAGTGATACCAAGAAACTGGTACGCTACCGCCAGACTAGTGTAACGCCCAACTTTGAACGTTCTTTCATCCTTCCGGCAAAGCCTGCCGGCATCTTGTCTAGCATTATTGACCGCAACAGTGAGGAGAACATCAATATCACCGTTGACGAGAACAGCGCCACATTTGAGAACGCTGATTTCCAGTTGTCATGCCGTTTCATCAATGGTCGATACCCCAACTACAACTCAGTCATTCCTGAGGACAATCCTTACACCATGGCCGTTGACCGCATGACCCTGCTCAACGCAGTGCGCCGTGTGGCTGTGTTTGCCAATGTTGGTGGACTGGTTAGACTCGACCTGAGCGCTGACCATGTTGTGCTCACAGCTCAAGACGTTGACCACTCAACGGCTGCCGAGGAGACCATCAAGTGTGAATACAACGGCGAGCCCATGAATATCGGCTTCAAGAGCGCTGATGTCATTGATGTGGTGAATAACATCGACTGCGAGGGCGTGTTCCTTAAATTACTTGACCCCGCCCGTGCTGGCGTATTTGTTCCCAGTGAGCAAAAGGCAGGTGAAGAACTCATCGTGCTGCAAATGCCCATGATGATCTAATCACCACAATTCTGGATTTATGGAACTGAACCTGAAACGCCCGCTCGTCGTCTTTGACCTGGAATCGACTGGGCTTAACATCACTGAGGACCGCATCATCGAGTTGTCCTATGTCAAGGTGTATCCCGATGGGCATGAGGAGAGCAACACCTATCGTTTCAATCCTCAAAAGACAATTCCACAGCAAGCAATCAATGTGCATGGTATCACCAATGACATGCTTGCCGACAAGCCCACCTTCAAGGAGCGCGCCCATGACATTGCCCGCATCTTTGAGGGCAGTGATCTTGCTGGTTTCAATAGCAACAACTTTGACATCCCACTGCTCGTGCAGGAATTGAACAAAGCTGGAGTCAACTTTGACCCCAGCCAGCACAAGTTCATCGACGTGCAAACCATCTACCACAAGCGAGAGAAACGTGACCTGGAAGCTGCCTGCATATTCTATTGCGGACATTCCATGGAGCATCATCACTCTGCTGCCGATGATGCCAAGACCACGCTCGAAGTGCTCAAGGCCCAATTAGATCATTATGCCAATGACACCGAACCCCTGCAGAACGATGTGGATTACCTGTCACAGTACTCGACCCATAACCGCAATGTTGATTTAGCGGGACGCATCATCCTCAATGAGAATAAGCAACCAGTATTCAACTTTGGCAAACACAAGGGGAAAACGGTCGAGGACGTGTTCACCAAACTCGACTTTGGTTATTATGATTGGATGATGAAAAGTGACTTTGCCGAGAACACCAAGCAAGTCATCACTAAACTGTACATTCAATTCAAGAAATAATCTTTCATTTGAGGGCTCATCATGTTAAAAGGCAAACATATCATTCTTGGCATCACGGGAGGCATCGCTGCCTATAAATGCGCCACGCTCACCAGGCTACTGGTTAAGGCTGGAGCCGAGGTACAGGTAATCATGACCCCTAATGCTAAACAATTCATCCAGCCATTGACGCTCTCGACACTGAGCGGCAAACCTGTCATCAGCGAGTTTTTCACCGCTAATACAGGTCAATGGAACAGCCACGTGGACCTGGGATTATGGGCTGATGCCATGATCATCGCCCCCGCCACGGCATCAACCATAGGCAAAATGGCTAACGGCATTGCTGACAACATGCTGGTGACCACCTATTTGTCGGCTAAAGCCCCTGTGTTTGTCGCCCCGTCGATGGATCTTGACATGATGCGCCACCCGAGCACCATCCGCAATCTGGAACTGCTGCGCAGTTACGGCAACCACATCATTGAGCCTGCCGAGGGCGAGCTTGCAAGCCACCTCATTGGGAAAGGTCGCATGGAAGAACCCGAAAACATCGCTAAAGCCCTTGACAACTTTTTCTCATCTAACCAGGACCTGAAGGAGAAACATGTGCTCATCACTGCTGGCCCTACAGTAGAGAAAATCGACCCTGTGCGCTATATCAGCAATTTCTCTTCGGGTAAAATGGGCTTTGCGCTTGCCGAGGAGTGTGCCAGCCGTGGTGCTCATGTGACACTGGTGGCGGGTCCAGTCGCCCTCAAGATTCAAAACAGTAACATCAACCGCATCGATGTCACCACAGCCATCGAGATGCACGATGCTGTGATGCAGGCGTTGCCCCAGAGCGATGCTATCATCCTGTGTGCAGCAGTAGCCGACTATAGGGTTGAGCATGTTGCCGAGAGCAAGATCAAGCGTGAAAAAACACAGAATCCCGTTATTCAACTCACGCCCAATCCCGATATCGCCCGAGCTGTGGGTCTAGCCAAGCGTGACGACCAAGTGAGTGTGGGCTTTGCCTTGGAAACCGACAATGAACAAGCCAACGCACAAGGTAAACTGGAACGCAAGAGCCTCAATTTCATCGTGATGAACTCCATGCGCGACAAGAATGCTGGTTTCCAGGTCGACACCAACAAGGTGACCATTTTCACCGATAAGGGTGAGACGATTCAGGGCGAGTGCAAGTCCAAACGAGACGTGGCCCATGATATTGTTGACGTTTTATACACATATCTGTCAAGACAATGAAGAACAAGTTATTGATACTGCTGTTGGTTTTGATGAGCGCATTCAACGCCATTGCCGACGATGAGGCTACCGAGCTTAACTGTGAGGTAGATGTCAACTGTGACAAGATCTCTAACGCCAATCGAGACATTTTCAATGAGCTCAAGCAGTCAGTCAGCGACTACATGAACACGACCAAGTGGACCAATGCCACTTTTGGAACCAATGAGAAGATCTATTGCAAACTCCTGATTACCCTCAGTTCCTGGGACGATGCAACAGGCGTCATGCAAGGCGACCTGCAGATACAGTCTCAAAGGCCTGTCTACAACAGTTCCTATACCACTGCAATCATCAATTTCAAAGACACTAAAGTGAATTTCACTTATGACATGGGGCAGCAACTCGTTTACTCTGAGATTGATATGCAGGACAACCTCACGGCCATCCTTAACTTCTGGGCTTATATGATCATCGCAATGGACTTTGATACATTTGAGCTTAATGGCGGTAACCCCTATTATGAACGTGCAGCCCAGATTGTGCGTCTTGCTCAAAGCAGTAACGAGAGTGGCTGGAAAGCATTTGAGGACAATACTAACCGCAGTGCAGTCCTGAGCGCTTTCACCGATAAGGCGACCTCACCCATTCGTCAAATGCTTTACGATTACCACAGGCTCGGTCTTGATCAGATGGTTGTCACTGTGGATAAGGGCCGCTCTACTATTACCCACACTCTGGAGAATTTGGCCAAAATCTATGACGTCGCTCCTCTATCGGTGTGTCTGACGATGTTCAAGGACGCCAAGCTTGATGAACTGATCAACATTTACAGCAAGGCCAACACCAGCGAGAAAGAAGCAGTATATGAGATGCTTTACCAGATATATCCTAGCGAGACTACACGCTTGGACGAAATCAAAAAAACCCAAAACTAACTGACACGAGGATGTGAGATGATCAAGCAACTGCACATCTCTAACTATGCGCTCATCGACAAACTGGACATCCAGTTTGACGATGGGTTGACTATTATTACAGGGGAAACTGGAGCCGGCAAATCAATCATTCTGGGCGCATTATCCCTCATCTTGGGCGAACGAGCCGACAGCAAAGCTATACGTGACACATCAGTAAAGACAATTGTCGAGGCCACTTTTGACATACAAGGATACGGCTTGGAGCAATTCTTTAACGACAATGACATCGATTGGGATGACCATGAGTGCTTGGTTAGGCGTGAACTGGCTCCAAATGGACGATCTCGTGCGTTTATCAACGATACCCCTGTTCAATTAACCGTGCTACGGGAGCTGAGCACCAGATTGCTCGACATCCATTCCCAACACAGCAATATGTTGCTGGCTAGACCTGCTTTCCAGCTTTCTATCCTCGACAACATTGCCGGCAATGGTCAACTCCTGGAGGAATACAAGGTTGCCTATCGTGACTATCGCCAAGCGGTCAAGCAGCTTAACCTCACCCAAAGCGAGATTGATAAGCTGCGCCACGACGAGGACTACATCCGTTTCCAGCTCAACGAGCTACAGAGTTTGAATTTCAAGCCCAATGAGGATGCCGAGCTCGAAGCCTTGCAATCCAAGTTGAGTAATATAACCGAGTTGAAAGAATCGTTGTGGGACGTTGAGAATCAGCTCAGCGGTGAAGAAAACAGTATTCTTGACCGCCTTTCCATTGTGGCTCAACGGTTAGAAGATGCCGAACGCAACCTGTCCGATGTGGAAGGGATGCCATCACGGGTAAGGACCTCACTCATTGACCTCAAGGATATCGCTCAAAGCGTAGCCTCGATTGTCGACACCTTGAATGATGACCCTGCTGAGCTTGATCGTGTGAATGACCGCCTCAACAGCCTCTACACCTTGCAACGCAAGCACAATGCGCAAGATGTTAATCAATTGCTTGATATCCAGCATGATTATGAGCGGCAATTAAGTGAGATCGAGCATAACGACGATATTCTTAATGAACTGCAAGCCCGAGTATCGGCGACTCGCGAGACAGCATCACAGCTTGCAATGCAGCTATCATCCCAACGTCACCAAGCGGCTAAGCGATTTGGCGAGGAATTGCTTGCCTTGGCCATGCCGTTAGGCTTAAAAAACATCGCCTTCGACGTTGAGTTCACAACCACCGATCTTATGGATAGTGGAATTGACAACGTGGAATTTATGATGGCGTTCAACAAGAATCAGCGACCCATGCCTGTTAAGGACACGGCTTCGGGCGGCGAGATTTCACGCGTCATGTTGTGCATCAAGACTATCATTGCCCGCCACATGCAACTGCCCAGTATCATCTTTGATGAGGTGGACACTGGTGTTAGCGGCGATGTCGCTAACATGATTGGAGAGATGATGCTCGACATTGCCAGCACAATCCAGGTCATCGCCATCACCCACCTGCCACAAGTCGCTGCCAATGGTGACCACCACCTGCGAGTTTTCAAAACCGATACCCAGGACGAGACCCTCACCCGTGTGGAGACGCTTGGCCCCGAAGAACATGTGATGGAAGTTGCCCGCATGTTGAGCGGCAAGGATCTGAACCAAGCAGCCATCGATAACGCAAAATCCCTTATTAATAACAAGAAAAGACAATGATCGACAACACCCAATACATTTATGGCATTCATGCCGTACTCGAAGCAATTGATGCTGGTAAAGACATCGATAAAATCTTGTTGAGCAAAACCCTTAAGCCCGAGACTGCACAGGAAATCATCGAGCAGGCAAGAGCTTTGCGCATACCCGTGCAGCGGGTGCCTGTTCAAAAGATTGACCGCATCACGAGGCGCAACCACCAGGGCGTTCTCGCCCTGATGGCAGCAGTGACCTATTACCGTGTCGAGGATTTAGTGCCTCATTTTTTTGATGAGGGAGAAAATCCCTTTATCGTTGTCCTTGACGGGGTGACCGATGTGCGCAATTTCGGCGCAGTGGCCCGCACATGTGAGTGTGCTGGCGTGAGCGCCATCGTCATTCCCGACCGCGAGAGTGTGAGTGTCAATGCCGATGCAGTTAAGACCTCGGCAGGGGCGTTGAATTATCTACCCGTGTGCCGTGAGCACAATCTGGTAAATGCAGTAAAATTCTTGCGCAACAGCGGCTTTAAGATTGTGGGCACTAGTGACAAGAGCCAGCAACCTTACACTCATGCCGATTACACGGGTCCAGTGGCTATCGTTCTAGGCGCTGAGGATAAAGGCATTTCACCCGAAATCATGAAGTTATGCGATACTCAAGTGCTGATCCCCGAGTTTGGTCACATTAACTCACTCAATGTGTCGGTTGCTGGTGGTATCATGATTTATGAAGTCGTGAGACAACGCATCAATGACAACCAAGCAGTGAATTAGCGCCCCTTATTGTTGCCCATCACGCCAAAAATCGTTAATTTTGCAAGTTCAAACATTGACATTATGATAAACCGAGTATTAATCAGAACAAAAGTCGTACAAACCCTGTACTCCTATATGCTTACAAGACCTGAGTGCACATTGGCTAAAGCGCTCAAGGATCTTGATAACTGTCTTGCTAAAACCTACGAGCTCTACCACTACCTCATGAAGTTGCCGGTTGAGCTCACCCACATCCAGGAGATGCGTCTCGACGAGGCCCGCAACAAGTACCTCCCCACCGAGGAGGAACTTAACCCTAACACCAAGTTTGTCGATAACCAGTTGGTAAAGGCGTTGGCTTCCAATGAGATGTTGCAGCAATTTGCTCAAGAGCACACTGTGACTTGGAATGATGATCCAATCTTTGAGCGATTAATGCTCGATAAGATCATCAAGAGCGATGATTATAACGAATACATGAATAGCCAGGAGACGGGCATGGAAGCCGATAGCATGGTGTGGCAACAGCTGATGAAACATGTTATCCTCCCCGATGAACTCATGGCTGAAACTATTGAGCAAAAGTCACTCTTCTGGACCGATGACGATTTAGATCTCGTGGGACAATTTGTGTGCAAGACTTTCAGGAGAATCGCCGACGGCGCCGAGGATGCCATTCTGCCCATGTTTAAAGACGACGAGGACAGCGATTTTGGCAAGAACCTGTTTACTGCCGCCGTTACCATGATGCCCGAGAATAACGCACTCATCGACGAGTTGGTACAGGACAGCCGTTGGGACAAGGACCGCATTGTTCTCATGGACCGCATCATCATGTGTGCCGCCCTGGCCGAGTTGCGCACCTTTGACAAAATTCCGGCTCCCGTTACACTCAATGAGTATATCGAGCTGGCTAAAAACTTCAGCACCGCCGGCAGCGGCCAGTTTGTCAACGGCATCCTCAACAACGCGGTCAAGAAGTTGAACAAAGAGGGTAAGATATTTAAACGCTAACAGACCATAGTAACCAATCAATTCATTAATAATTTACACTAAAACAGAACAATTATGCTTAACATTATCTTATTGCAGGCTGCTGGCTCACCTCAAGGTGGCGGAATGAGCTTTATTCTCATGATCGTTGCCATGATCGCCATTTTCTATTTCTTTATCATCGGTCCGCAGCAAAAGAAGCAAAAGAAAATCAACGCCTTCCGCGAGAGTCTCAAGAAGGGCGACAAGGTAATGACCGCCGGTGGCATCTATGGCCGCATCCGTGAGATCAAGGATACATATATTCTGCTCGAAATCGACAACAACGTCACCATCAAGATTGACAAGAATTCCATCTATCAGTCGATGCAGGACGTTACAGAATCCGGTACTGGAGTTGCCAATAAATAATCAAGCATTCCGCAGTTGAACAAGAATGAAACTCTTGAAAAAAATAAAGACAAAACTGCAGGAGTCGCCTCGCACGAGGTCGATACTCTTGTACTTGTCTTTTGTCATCATTTCAGCGATTTTCTGGAGTTTCTTGACGTTCAACGGTGACATACAGTTAGACATACAAGTGCCATTGGAGATCAACAAGCCCAACAATGTGCATCTGTTGTCTAAAGTGCCTGATACGCTCACCGTTACGGTTAAAGACCGTGGTTACAGGTTCTTCTCTTACCTGTTCAACAAGACCAAGCCCCTCACGCTGCGCCTGACCGATTACAGCGATGGCATCAGTGATTTTAAGGTTGACCAGAGCCATCTCAAGAAGGCATTGTCCCATGTGCTGAACAAGCACAGCACAATCATCAATGTGCTCCCTGAATCCCTTAATATCAAATTCACTGATTTGCCAGGAAAGAAGGTGCCCATTAAGACCGATATTGTCGTTGAGCCTCGCGAGGATTACACCCTATACGGCGCTTTAATCCAGAGTCAGGACTCGGTTCTTGTATTCAGCGATGCCAAGACATTAAGCAATATCAATGAGGTTTATACCTATCATGTGGAGGAAACCGAATTGACCGATACGTTGCGTCGCAAGGTAGCCATTGCGCCCATCAATAACGCTGTTGTTGAGCCTCGTGCCATCGAAATTATGGTCCCCATCGAGAAGTTGAAGTCACAAACTCGCTCGGTCAAAATTGCTGTGCGCAATGCGCCGACAGGCGTAAAGATGCTGCTATTCCCTAGCGATGTAGAGGTAACCTACCGCTCACCCGTCAGCCGCATCAGCGACGATACGGGTATCACTGCGGTGGTTGATTACAACTCGGTGGACTTTAATTCCAAGAGTAATAAGGTGAAAGTGATGATTGGCGAGATGCCGGCAGCCTATCAAAACGTGACTTTTTCACACGATAGCGTTGAATACATTATCGAGAAGCATTAACGTGAGACTGATAGCAATTACAGGCGGCATTGGTTGCGGCAAGAGTGTTGTCGCGCGCATGGTACAGGTCATGGGCTACAATGTCTATGACTGCGACAGCCGAGCCAAGATGCTCATGATCACTGACCCCGAGGTTAGGAAACAGCTACAGATAGCTTTTGGAGACGAGACTTACCTTGATGATGGCACCTTGAATCGCCAGCACCTCAGCCGAGTGGCTTTCGCTGACGCCGACAAGCTCTCCCGTCTCAACGGCATTGTCCATCCCGCCACTGCCCGCGACATGCTGCGCTGGGCTGACGAACAGGCTCAACAAGGTGCAACGCTGTCCTTTGTCGAGACAGCGCTGTTGCGCACTGCGGGCCTCGACCGCATGGTGGACGGCGTGTGGCACGTGTCAGCCCCAACATCGGTTAGGATTAACCGGGTCATGAAACGTAGCGGCCTCACAGCTCAACAGGTAAAAGACAGGATTGCGGCTCAGACCATCGAGGACCAACTCGTCGAGGGTGAGCAATCCATTATCAACGACAACACTACAGCTTTGCTGCCACAAGTCATGCAGCTGCTTAATCAACACGAATATCAACAATAACAATTTAAATCTTCAATTTTAACATTTTATTATGCTTAAGAAAATTCTATCCATTTCGGGACGTCCCGGTTTGTACAAACTCGTTTCATACGGCAAAAACATGCTTTTGGTCGAAGGCCTTACCGACGGCAAGCGTTTCCCCGTTCATTCACGTGAACGCGTGATGGCTCTTGGTGATATTTCCATCTTCACCACCAGCGAAGACATACCCCTGGCACAAGTTATGGAGAACGTTGGCAAGAAGTTTGAGAACAAAACCATCGACGCTAAAGCTTACTCCACACCCGACAAGCTTCACGAGTTCATGGGTACAGTTCTGGAGAACTGGGACCAGGAGCGTGTTCACAATAGCGACATCAAGAAAATCATCTCTTGGTACAACATCCTGATTGGCGCCGGCATCACCGAGTTCGACACCAAGGAGGAAGAGAAAGAGGAAGAAGCAAAAGACGAAGAGAAACCACAAGAGTAAAGTGTCAATCTAAACACTATGCTAAATCGCTACGGCAAAACGATACTTTATCTGGCAGCGGCAATCATCATGTCGCTGCCAGTGGTATCATGCCGCAGTACAACTCACAACACTCACACCTACCGCCCCTATCATGAGCGCCGCAACCGTGGTGGTGCACCCCATGACGACATTCCCTCGGTTACCGACACACAAAAGCCCACGCCAGGTGGGTATGGTTTGGTCAGCGACGAGTGGGCAAGACTTGACATCAAGTTGGGGCGCAAGGACAATAAGAAACTCTATAAGGAACTCAAGCGCTGGCTTGGTACACCTTATGCACACGCCATGCAGAAACGAGGCGAGGGAACTGACTGTTCAGGCATGGTCATGGTCGTGTATCAAGAGGTCTATGGTGTCAAACTCAACCGCAACTCCGCTAAAATGCTTGAGCAGAACTGCCGTCCCATCGACTTGGACGACCTTAAGGAAGGTGACCTGGTATTCTTCTGCACCAGTGGTGATAATCGTGTCTCACACGTTGGCATTTACCTGAAAGACAACAAGTTCGTCCACGCCTCCACATCCCGTGGCGTCGTCGTTGATGACCTGCGTCACACCTACTACGCCACCCATTTCCACTCTGCCGCCCGCGTCAAAGAGAAATAAAACATGCGAGCGGTCATATCAAAAAAACAAAAACCAATAAGGCTATAGCTTGAACTGTCGCCACAAGAAACGTGGAACGCGACGCCACAGGGCAGTGAGAATAGCATATTTCCAGTCAATGACCTTGACATGCCGCCTGCCATGTATCGCTTTGACGATATCGCGAGCAACCGCCTGCGGCTTGAGCAACATCGGATAATGGAAATCCCCTTTCAACAAATCGGTATCTACAAAGCCCGGACGAATGTCGGTAAAACGAATATTCAGGTTTCGAGTATTCGCCTGTTGCTCCAGCGCCTGTAAGTAATTGCTTTGGAAAGCTTTAGTCGCAGAATAGGACGGCGCGGGACCCAAGCCCTTAGTTCCCGCGATTGATGTGATAGCAACAATATGGCCCTCACCGCGCTCAGCAAAATAGCGATAGGCCTCTCCTATCATTCGAGTGAAGCCCATCCCATTGGTATTCACGGTATTTAATTCTATATCCTCGATGAGTTCACGGTTTTGCTTACCGATACCCGAGACATGAAAATATAAATCCATGCCCCCCATGCGGTCAATGAGTTGGCGCAGCCGGGTACCTGCATCAGCGGCAGTCACGTCAATCGTTGCCACATCTACCCTATCAGGTGCTTCCTGCTTGAGAGCCATCAGCCGGTCCTCACGACGTGCAGCCACACCCAGGGTGTGTCCCTCGGCAAGCAATAGCTTAGCCACTTCAAGTCCTAAGCCCGATGAGGCACCAACAATCACAATCCGTTTCATCTCTCTCGTGCTTCCACCCATTGATTACTCCTCTCTAAATATATAACACCTAAATATCAACCTGCTGCCTAACGCTCTCCTCATGAATTGCCTGCATGACCAGCTTCACAAAAGCAGGGTCAAGTGATAAGCGTTCACCCTCGGCAAGTCGATTCTTCAGCACATCCTGATAGCGCTGGGGCTGCACAACACGCAGGTTGTGGGTCTTCTTATATTGACCAATTTCCCTTGACACACTCATGCGGCGTGCCAGTACCGCCAGCAACTCGTGATCACAGTCATCAATCTGCTGTCGCAGCAACGCTAACTCATCCTCAACAGGGACACCAGAACGTATAATCAGTCGATCCAAGACAGATTTCAACTCTTCAGGTGTGATCTGTTGGGCACTGTCGCTCAAGGCATGGTCAGGATCACAATGGGACTCAATCATCAAGCCGTCAAAGCCCATGTCCAGTGCCTGTTGGGCAAGCGGATAAACTAAATCACGCTTCCCGCCAATGTGTGACGGGTCACACAGGATGGTCATGTGTGGCTCAAGGCGACGCAAATCAAAGGGGATGTGCCACTGTGGATCGTTACGGTACAGATGTTCACCAGCTGCACTGAATCCACGATGCACCGCGCCCACTCTTGAGACGCCTGCATTCAAGATGCGCTGTATGGCTCCAATCCACAGGTCCAAGTCAGGATTAACGGGGTTTTTAACCAGTATTGTCACCGCGTCATGGCCATGCAATGCATCGGCAATATCCTGCATGGCAAAGGGGTTAGCTGTTGTGCGTGCCCCTATCCATAGGATGTCGATGCCAGCGGCAAGTGCAGCGTTGATGTGTTCCACTGTCGCTACTTCGGTGGCAATGAGCATTCCCGTCTCACGTTTGACCCGTTGCAGCCACTCCAGCCCCATGTCACCAACACCTTCAAAGCCGCCAGGCATAGTGCGGGGTTTCCAGATACCGGCCCTAAAGATGGTCACACCCATGGCACTCAAGGCTTTTGCTGTCTCGAGTGTCTGTTGTTCGGTCTCAGCGCTGCATGGCCCAGCTATAATGATTGGGTTCTCGGCAATTTCGAGCGGCTGGATGTCCTGTGTTGAAACGGTGCCCATCAGCACGCCTTGAAACTCATGTCAAGGGACTTGATGGAGTGAGTCAAGGCACCCACCGAGATATAGTCCACGCCACACTCGCCATAGGCGCGCAACGTGTCGATGGTGATGCCACCACTGGACTCGGTCTCTACCCTGCCGTTGATGATCTCAACTGCCTTGCGGGTGTTTTCTACCGAGAAGTTATCGAGCATCACACGATCCACGCCACCATGGTCGAGCACTTGCTGCAACTCCTCAAAGTTGCGCACCTCGATCTCAATCTTCAGGTTTTTGCCGTTTTCTTTGCACCATCGATGGGCATTCTCGATGGCGGGCACGATGCCACCAGCAAAGTCCACATGGTTATCCTTGAGCAAAATCATGTCAAACAGCCCGATGCGGTGATTGCATCCGCCACCAATCTTGACCGCCTCTTTCTCGAGCATGCGCATTCCAGGTGTGGTCTTGCGGGTGTCAAGCACACGGGTCTTGAGACCCTCAAGGCACTTGGCATAACGTGCGGTTGTGGTTGCTACGCCACTCATGCGCTGCATGATGTTGAGCATCAAGCGCTCGGTCTGCAACAGCGAGCGCACCTTGCCAGTTACAACAAAGGCGATGTCGCCTGGCTTGACGTGTGCTCCATCCCCAATCATGACTTCCATCTCAAGTTCAGGGTCAAATTTCTCAAACACGCGGCGAGCAATTGCCACACCGGCCAGGATACCTTCCTCTTTCACAATCAGGCGTTGACGACCCATTTCATCGGCAGGAATACAGCACAATGTGGTCGCGTCACCATCACCAATGTCCTCGGCAAATGCCAGGTCAATCAATTCATCAATCAGTTCTTCTCGAGTTTTCATATCTTTTATTTCAGTTTGGTTATTTTCTCGACTACAAAGATAGAGCAAGTCGAGCACAATACCAAATTAATTTGAGTATTGTCGAGGCGCAACTATCTTACCCGAAAACAAATTTGAGGGAAAGTTAGTAAGTTTTCGGGGGATTTGTTAATTTTGTGCCTAAAAATCATAACAACGACCAAGCAAAATGAAGATTACACTCGCCGTCGTGGGCAAAACCGAGGTTGGCTTTGTCAGGCAGGGCATCGAGGAATATGTGAAGCGGTTGCAACACTATGTGACGTTCAACATCCAGTATGTGGGCGACGTGAAGAGCACCCGCAACCTCAGTGAAGCACAACAAAAGACCGCTGAGGGCAAGGTCCTGCTTTCCACATTTGAGTCCAGCGACTATGTTGTGCTGCTTGACGAGCACGGCACCGAGCGTACGTCGGTCGACTTCAGCGCATGGTTGCAACGGCGCATGGCAAGCGGCAGCAAGCGCTTGGTGTTTGTCGTTGGCGGCCCTTACGGATTCTCTCAGGAAGTCTATGACCGCGCCAACGAGAAAATCTCGCTGAGTAAGATTACGTTTCCCCACGAGTTGGTAAGACTGGTTTTTGTAGAGCAATTATACAGGGCATTCACCATCCTCAGGCACGAGCCCTATCATCACGAGTAGTCGATTATGAGAGCAAGAATTATCACAATCATGAGTATCCTAGTGGTCTTGAGTACACTCATGACCGAGGGGAAATCCTATTATAACTCGGCAAGCAACAGTTTTGGTGGATTGTTTTCCAATCCCGGAATGAGAATGGTCGGTCGCTACAAAGCGATTGAGGAGAATGTGCTAATCGAGGAAAACGCGACAATAGCTACCGTCCTGACAATCGACACTATATTCATCAACAGCACTGCCTATCGCTATCAAATAAAATTTGCCAACCTAAACAACAAGCAAGGCAAAACACGCAGCATCAAGAACCCCATGACTGGAGAGAAAACCACTATCAACAGCACCGAGTGGGGACTGGTGTTCAATTATGACATTGAAGGTAACTATTGTGCCGTAGTGCTGAGTTGTGACAACAGCGCGCCATTCAATGACATCACCGACCAGCGAACCATGTCACTAAAAGTCATACAGCGCTTCGGCACCGATACCCGTGAATTGGCGCAGGCCACACTCTCCCGTGGCGTCTCCCTTGAGGATGACATGAACACGTTGAGCATCGATGTCAACGAGCGTGAAGTGAAAGTTTCAATTGGCAAGGATGAATTGCAAGAGGTGGTGGAGACTAGCTTAACGAGGTCCAATGGCCCATTGCAAGTGGGTTACCTTGTGGGGCCAGGTGCTCGAGTTGCCATTGAGCGAGCCGTGCTCACCATCGAGAACGAGAAACAGGTTGCCGCCAAAACATTATGGACCCGCGAGGCACTAGATGAATACTTTACCCTGAGCGCTGACCCCGTGGAGGGCTACTGGAAATACCTGGACCGTGACATGCAGGATCAGTGGCTGAGGTTGGGCGGAAGATACACACTAGCTGTAGTAAGGAGCGATGACGGTTATGACATCATCTATATAGATGGAGCACAGGTCAAGAAATCGCTATGGCATGAAGGCATGCTCAAGGGACACATGACCAAGACCGTTTTCAGTGGAAACTATGACGCCACATGGATTGATGCCACGATGGAACCCATAGAAAAGGACGTGCAAGCAACGATAGAGAATGGCGTGATACTTACCATGAGTTTCCCTGTTTTTAAGAGTCAAGTGCGGTTCGCAAAAGTCTTGAGTTCTGATGATTAACTAAAAAAACTTGCGGATATCAAATAATATTTCTAAATTTGCATTCGGATTTTCTAAACTCAAATAATAAATATTTAATTATGAAGAAGTTAACACTTTTGTGTGCAGCCATTTTCACAATTGCACAGTTAAATGCGGCAACTCCTGAAATAGCTGCCGCCGAGGCTCCCACCACAAGCGTTGCAGCCGATGAGGACAATGGCGTAGCCTACGAACACCCCTTTAAGAACGACGAGGAAAAGACTAAGCATTGGTCAGTTACTACCTCCGGCTTCTACTTTGGTATGGGCGTAAAGCACAACTGGGAAGCCATCAACAACAGTTTTGAAATCGGTCTGCTCAATGCCGCAGCCGTTAACTACAACAGTCTGCATGGCCAGAACATATCACTTGGTGTTGGTATCCACCATCGTTCCTATAGCATGAAGCGACCCATTATGCTCGTGCGCGACGATTTCTCTGATGCCGTCATCATGTCAACTTATCCCAACGATGACGTCGATAAGATAAAGGACCGCGCATCTAACCTGAACATGTGGACCCTGCAGTTCCCCTTGATGTTCAAGCAGAGAATTGTCAAGAAGCTTGAAGTTAGTGTCGCTGGAATCCTGAACTGGAATTACAATGCCCAAGTGGACAATCATTACGAGATCAACAAGATTGAACATAACACCCGCTTCAAGGGCCTCAAGCAGCAAAAAGTAAACTTTGACTTCATGGGTGCCCTCACCTGGAATGATTTCGGTATCTACTGCCGTTACACCCCCAGTAAGTTCTTCGAGGACGGTCACGGCCCCGAGATCAAGAACACGTGGACTATGGGTATCACCATCGGCCTGTAATAGACTGATATAACTGATAAAACGGACTTTAATAAAGTCGGAGAACTTATATTTCAAGGTTCTCCGATTTTTTTCTTCATTTTTTGTTACAAATGGCAACACGCTGCGTTTATTGAGTAGAAATAGCCAATCACGATGAAACAATCCGACCGCATCACAACTGCATTCACTGCCTTGAGGGAGCAGATGCTCTCGCTGGCCGAACGCATTATCGGCAACCGTGACGACGCTGCCGATGCGGTACAAGACGCCTTTGTGAAAATGTGGCAGCAGCGGGGACGCTATAAGAGCGCCAGCCATGCTCGAGGCGCCGGAATGATAGCAGTGCGCACCACAAGCATCGACAAGGCGCGCCATAGCAGTCATCGCACTGATGTTTCAATCGATCAGATCGCCGACCCCATTGAGGACGTGAGCGACAATGATCGCAGCCTAGCCTACCGGCAAGTGCGCTACATCATAGATAATGACTTGTCAAACAACCAACGCCAGATTATCGACCTGAGGGAGATTGAAGGACTGGAGTTTGAGGACATTGCAAACCGAATGAACATGACCGCCGCCAACGTGCGTGTGGAACTGAGCCGAGCACGCAAACGTGTGCGGGAGATTTACCAATCAAGAAACATGGAGAAGAAATTATGAACCAGAATCTTCACATAACCAACCAAGCCGAGCTGGAGCGACTCATCGAGCGTTATTTTGACGGAGAGACCAGCATTCAGGAAGAACAGATGCTGCGTGCAACCCTTGCGGACTGCCCTTGGTGTAGCGAGTTGATAGATGAGGCACGCTTCACGATGGGTTTCTTTGCCGCCCACTGCCAGGAAAAGGCACGCACAGCTGGGAAGAGCCACCGCCGCCAACTCATCGGCATCGCTGCCTCAATAGCCATGCTGTTGACAATCGGTGGAGCCTTGCTGTGGCAAACACAACGCCCCCAAGACGTGTGCATAGCCTATGTCAACGGCAAAGCCATTACCAGTGACGATGCCGTGATGGCCCTCATTGAGAAAGACCTGAACACTATGGATAACGCTTCTAACAGCATGGCAGCACAACTGTCTAGTTTGGGCGAAGCGCTTGAACTCGATAACAACTAAACCTTTACTAATATGAAAAGATTCATCATCATTGTCCTGACCTGCCTGTTGACCACAATGGCAGCAGTGGCCCAGAAGGGCTTGAACATCAATCGCCTGTTTGATGGCAGGTACAAGAAGGCTACAGGCGCTACCGAAATTATCGTCACCGGCAGCCAAGCTAATGAAATCGGACTCATGATTTATCATAGCGTTAGCGTGACCGACAAGACACAAGCCGAAATCATTGAAAATCTTGTGGTCAAGGACGGAGCACAAGCCATCGACAAGGAAGTAGAGTACCGCAATGGGCAATTGTATTACGGCTTCTACACGATGAAAAAGGTGAAACGCGATAACCGTTACATCTTTTTCCTGAACCAGAACTTGGCTAAAAAGTCGCCCAAGAACATGGTCACCCTTATCTATATGGAAGGCAAAGCCACTCCCTCACAAATCAAGAAACTTATCCGCAAATAACTAACAACAATCAAAATATCAACTATTATGAAAACAATTTATTTCTTTATCGTAGCGTTGTTTGCTGTAGCGCAAATGTCAGCTCAAAGCAACGACACCGTCACTGTTATTGACACGCCTCGTCAAGTCATCATCACCGAAACGCCCACGGGCGCTATCGTGAAGGTAAAGGGAATGAAAGATAACGACGAGTACAGCTACACCTATCAGATGGAGCACGCTGCTAACGACAGCATCCACACTAGCCAGGACATCGATTGGGACCTTAATTTCCCATTCAAGAAAAACAAAAAGACAGACTACCACTGGAGCATCGAGAGTAAGGGAATCTACTTTGGTGGCGGACTCAAAACTTCTTATGACCTCATGAACAACAGTTTCAACTGGGGTATTCTGAATATTGCCAGTGTGAACTACCACACCCTGCACGGGCAGCATTTCTCGCTGGGCGTGGGTTATGACAACAAGCGTTTCTCGCTCAAGCGCCCCAACTGTTTTGTTATGGATGAAGCGACCAACATTGTGGGCATTGAGTCTTATCCAGAGGGTACCGTTGACCGTTCCTCAGTCCTCAGTGTCAGGGCCATCCAGTTCCCGCTCCTGTTCCAACAGGACTTTGGCAAGGAGTTTCACCTTGTGCTTGGAGCCAGCATGAATTGGAACGTATATGCCAAGTGCAACACACATTACAAAGTCAACAAGACCAACTATGACATTTCCTATCGCGGCATCAAGCAGAACAAGATTACCTGTGACGTGATTGGAGCCTTGTCGTGTGATGGTCTGGCCATTTACTGCCGTTACACTCCCAGCAACATGTTCAAGAAAGGCTTCGGTCCCGAGATCAAGAACACTTGGACCCTGGGTGGCGCCATTGCTTTATGACCTCACTTTCTAAACTCTATACTTCAATCCCCGTGAGCGTTTGTTCACGGGGATTGACTATCATAGGAATGGGTTGCATCGTTTCTCGTCGGCAATGGTGGTCGTTGGGCCATGTCCCGATGCGATGACCGTCTCGTCGGGAAGCGGGAGGATTTTCTCGCGGATGCTGTTGATGAGCTGCGCCATATCCCCACCCCACAAGTCGGTGCGGCCCACGCTGCCGTTAAAAATCGTGTCGCCGCTGATCAGCAAGCCACTTTGTGGCAGATAAAAGGCCAAGCCACCTGGGCTATGCCCCGGCACGTGCATCACCTGTATCGACTCTTCGCCCAAGGGAAGCACGTCACCGTCAGAGAGAATGTGGTCAATGTCCAGCGGCTCTGATTCAATCTTGAGGTGGAATTGTGCCACTTGGTCAGGCAGTTCCCGTCCCAGCTGGGCGTCCAGAGCACATGCGCACACGTCGGCTCCCGTCTTATCGGCTAGCCAGCGGGCGCTGGTAATGTGATCGATGTGCAAATGGGTGAGCAGGATGTGAATCACATTCAGTTTTTGGTCCTCGATGAACTTAGTCACCATCTCGCGTTCGGCCTCACGCATCATGCCTGGGTCAACGACCACGGCATCACGCGAAGCCTCGTCCCACAAGATATACATATTTTCGCCAAACGGGTTGACGGTCATCATTGTCGCATTCATATCAGGTTACAGGTTAAAGGTTACAGGTTAGAGAGGGAGGTAAAGGATTTTTTTGGTTTTGAAAAATTCCTCCTTGAAATAGCTGGATAACTCGTCGATGAGGACTTGGTTCTTGAATTTATGAATTTCGCCCGTCAGGTCACCGCCCTTGAGGCAGAGCAGGCCATTAGGCACGGCATTGCGGTCCTCGCTATCGATGAAACGGCGCACCAAGGGCACCATCTCGCCCAAATCCATTACGGCTCGGCTCACCACAAAGTCAAACTTGCCTTTCACCTCCTTGACATCACCATGCTGGATGGTGACGTTAGTCAGCCTAATACGCTCAGCGATGTCCTGTGCTACTTTCAGTTTTTTGCCGATGCGGTCAACCAGATGGAACGTCACATCAGGGTAATAGATAGCCAGTGGGATGCCAGGGAATCCCCCACCCGTTCCCAAGTCCATGACACGTGTGCCCGGGGTGAATTTCACAAACTTGACCAATCCCAGCGAATGCAGGATGTGGTTCACTTCCAGGTTATCGATATCCTTGCGTGAGATGACGTTGATCTTGGCGTTCCACTCGGGGTACAACACCTCCAATTGAGCCATCTGCTCACGCTGCTTCTCGGTCAGTTCAGGAAAATACTGCAGGATATGTTCCATAGTGTCAATACAGTCGTTCGATAATGCTGTTCTCACACAAGCTGGGCTCAAGGTCTTTATATGGAATCGTAATCTTGGGCTCACCCACGGCCTCAACCGCCAACTCATTAGGCAGGAAGCTCCACGTCACACCTTTGTCATCAAAATAGAAATTGCGCGACACGGTGATGTTCTCCACGTTGAAGTAGCCTAAGTCGTTCAGCTGCTCGTTGCCCGTAACGTTGTTCTGAGTCAGGAGCTGCTGTTTAAGCAACTGACAGACATCAGAAATCGCGTCATCGCGGAAGAGGCGATTCACATCAATGAAAGTTTGAGAATCAACATCAAAGCTATAATATCGATGAGTTACCGACGACACCTTGTCATTTTTCTTGACCACATCGACACGCTCAAATGTAACCACACCATGCTTGTTATAAATGGGTGTAATGCGCGTGCTGGTCACATATTTCAGCGTGGTCATGCCATCAGAATCGGCAGTGACTTCTTCATCGACATCGGGAACCTCAACAAAGTCATATTGGTGCATGCTGTTGACCACCACCTGGTTCATGGCCTCGTTCAGCGACAAGGTATCGCCCGACTCGAGGACATAGGCTGCAAACAGGCGTTGCAGTGAGTCGGCTGGTTGATTCTCGCCTATCGTCTTGGGGTAATCGATTGTCGCCTCGGCCACGATGGTGCAGAGCTCTCCATTAGACATCTTGAAGCTGGAATTGCTCTGTTGGTGGGTTTGAGCTGTGGTCACGGCGGGCTTGCCATCATCGACATAGTTGCTTCCTTTGCGACCGCAAGAAACTGATAACATCATGAAGGTTAACAGTATAAATATCGAAACGATGTGAGTTCTTTTCATGTCTCAGTGCTACTATTATGATTAATTTTGCTAAGGTACGACTTTTTTAGATATAACCAAATTGCCAAATGGATTTTTTTACCGAACTTTGCAGAAATTATCATTGTGGATACGCAGAATATAGCGTTTCTAAAAAGAATTAAAACATGAAGATCGGAGAATACAACCTGCTACGCATCAACCGCACTGTTGATTTCGGTGCTTACCTCATCGACGATGACACACACGAGGTGCTGCTTCCCAAGCGATACCTCACACCCGAGATGAAGGTGGGCGACGAGATCAAGGTATTTGTCTATAACGACAGCGAGAACCGCCCTGTCGCCACCACCGAGGTTCCCTATGCCGTGGTGGGCGATTTCGCGCTCATGCGCGTTAAAGCGGTGAACAAGGTGGGAGCCTTCCTTGATTGGGGCCTCACCGCCAAGGACCTGCTAGTGCCATTCAGCGAGCAGCGCGTTGACATGCAGGCAGGGCGCAGCTACATCGTGCGCGTCTATCTCGACGAGGCCAGCCAGCGCATCGTTGCTAGCGCCAAGCTCGCCAAGTTCCTCAATCACTCCGAGCCCGATTATTACCACCGCGAGAAAGTCGATGTGCTGGTAGTGCAACGCAGCGACCTGGGATACCGTGTCATTGTCAACAATGCCCATTGGGGACAGATTTACCAGAACGAGACCTACCAGGACGTAAACATCGGCGACCGGTTCACGGCCTTCGTCAAGCAGGTGCGCGCCGACGGCAAGGTGGATGTCACCCTTGCCAAAATTGAGAAAATGCGGGTTGATGACCTTGCCGACCGCATCTTGCAATACTTGGAGGCTCATGGCGGCGAGATGAAACTCACCGACAAGAGCTCTCCTGAGGACATCAACAATGCCTTCAAGTGCAGCAAAAAGGACTTCAAGAAATCGCTGGGCCTGCTCTATAAGCAGCAGAAAGTCACCCTCGGCGACACCGTGAAGCTAGCCTAAAACTCAATCAATCAAAGGGAGGTGACACCATCTCACACAGGACGGAGAAGTGGCAATAATTGTTGCGTGTCAACATCGCGCAATACTGAATCATGAGTAATGCAGAACAGGACGGGACCAGTGGCTGAGCCACGATTCATCCGTCCACTCCGTTATATCCGTTTCATCAGTCCCATCGGTGTGCGGTGCGTTGTCAGCATGCTTCCGGCTCTTTATTCAAGTCTTGCTTGCACAAGCATAAAAAACTACTCCATAGAGAAAAAAACCGAAGAAATGCTCATTTTTTGTGAAAAAACTGAGTAACTTTGCAACATGACCAAACTAACAGTATTATGAACAATCTTAGATTAATTTTGACAATATCATTAGTGTCGATGCTTTCACTTGGCATCGCTGCCAATAACAGCAAGGCACCTGAGCCCATCGGGCCGCTGCCATCACCGCAGCAGGTAGAATGGCAAAAACTGGAGACTTATGCGTTTATCCACTTCGGGCCTAACACATTCAACGACAAGGAATGGGGCTATGGCGATGCTCCTGCCTCATCATTCAATCCCACTCGACTTGATTGCGAGCAGTGGGTGCGCACGCTTGTACAAGGCGGCATGAAAGGTGTGATCCTCACGTGCAAACACCATGACGGCTTCTGCTTGTGGCCCACAAAATATACCGATTACAGCGTGGCCAATTCGCCCTTCAAGCGCGATGTGGTCAAGGAGTTGTCTGACGCCTGCAAAAAATATGGCATCAAGTTTGGCGTGTATCTCTCGCCATGGGATCGCCATCAGGCCAGCTATGGCACTCAGGAGTATGTCACCTATTACTATAACCAGTTGGAGGAACTGATGACCCAATATGGCGAAGTGTTTGAGGTATGGTTTGACGGCGCAAACGGCGGTGACGGCTGGTATGGTGGCGCGAGCGAGAAACGCGAGATTGACCGCAGCACCTATTACAACTATCCACATGCATGGGGCATTGTTAACCGTTTGCAGCCCAATGCTGTCATCTTCTCGGACGGCGGTCCCGGCTGTCGCTGGGTGGGCAACGAGAAAGGGTTTGCCAACCCGACGAACTGGGCTTTCCTACGCATCAAGGAAGTCTATCCCGGCTATCCACAATATCAGGAGCTGCAATCGGGCCATGCCGATGGTGACGCCTGGTGCGCCAGCGAGTGTGATACGTCAATCCGTCCGGGCTGGTTCTATCATGAGAGTGAGGACGACAAGGTCAAGACGGTTGATGAACTAGTGGATTTGTATTACCGCAGTGTGGGCCACAATAGCACATTCCTGCTCAATTTCCCTGTTGACCGCGAGGGGCTGATTCATCCCAACGACTCGACCACTATTGTCAAGTGGCGGGAACGCATCAATCAAGAATTGGGCAATAACCTGCTCGCTAAAGCGAAATTCACAGCCAGCAACACGAGAAACAAAACCTATAACGCGTCAAGGATAGGCGACGGCAATTGGGAGACCTATTGGGCACCAAGCGATGGCGTGACCGCAACCGACATCGTCATCAAGACCAAAAAGGAGGTTACACTCAACCGCTTTTTGCTTCAGGAGTATATACCGCTGGGGCAACGCGTCAAGGCGTTTGTCATCGAGTACAAGACTTGCTGCGGCAAGTGGGTACCCGTGATTGTTGACGAGGAGACCACGACCATCGGCTACAAGCGTATCGTGCGCTTCGCTGAGAAGACCGCCAAGGAGTGGCGCATCCGCATCCTCGATTCACGCGCTTGTCCGTGCATCAACAATATTGAGGGGTTCTATTCAGCAAACAGTTAATAGTGAATAACCTTCGATATGGGAGCGGCGAGTGATCGAGCAAGACGCATTGCACAGGAAATCGGGCAAAGGACTGCTTGCGAGCACTACAGATTGGTGCTCAACGAGGAGCATGAGCCCCTGATTACCGGCAGTAAAATCGGCGGCTTGCCTTATTGGCCCACAGGCAAGGATTATCCTGTTGACAGCAATGGCGACAAGATGCTCATGCTCATGCAAATCAACTGCGAGGAAGCCTGCCTGAAGGCTCCGCTGCCTGATCATGGAATGTTACAATGGTTCATCAGTGTCAACCCTGAACTGATGTATGGATGTCGTGGCAACTATGATGACCAGGGTAATGGATTCCACATCATCTACCATGAAGCCATTGACATGAATGTCACAGCAAGTGATGTTAGGGCAATGGAAGTGCCAAGCCATGACAGTGTTGAAGAGAGACTAACACCCGTTAAGCGAGAGATGGCCATCGATGCCGTTGTTGAACAAACCGTGATGGGGGTGAGTGATGGCCGTTTCAACCGCATCTTCTTTGACATCGTTAATGAGATTACGGGTGTGGAGCATACCGACAAAATGTGGTATGAGTATCTGGACAACGACGACTGCCTGTATTTCGAGCAAAACATGGGCATGAAACGGCCCCGGCACCAGATGCTAGGCTATCCTGTTTTCTCGCAGGAGGACGCTCGCCGCGACATCAAGTTGCACGACACACTGCTGTTCCAACTCGATTCACAGTTCTCGAGCATTGACCGCAAGGAAGTGGTCATGTGGGGCGATATGGGCAGCGGCTTTATATTCATCAACCGCGAAGCCCTGGCAAATCTTGATTTCTCGCTAGCCTATTACTGTTGGGATTGCGGCTGACGGTTGATGATTGATATCAGACGGGAATTGAAATCGCGCGCAGCGGTGAGTTCCTCAATACTGATGGGCAGTCGAGACGATGAAGCCTTGTCCACGCGAGCGAGATAATCACCATCGATGATGAGCCAGTCACGCAGCGGAACAAGCACCATATCTCCACCCTGATTCAAGCGTTGTTCAAGAAAGCGCTGGTTGACCCACGGCTCCCTGAGATCCAAGGCCTTGACATTGCGGGGTGCCATGTTACACGTGAGCATGACCTTCTTAGTGCGTGCATACTGGGCAGCATCTATCAGTTGCTGTCGCAACTGGAATTGCAAGTAGTACTGGAAAGCAGCCTCACGATGGCGGGCCTTGAGGAATTTCTCGATCTGTTCTGGATTATAAGCCGAATAATTGCCCCAACCGGAACTCTCTGCTATGCCGTTAACCTGTTGCAGAATGGCCTGAGCCGCGTAGGGGCGTAGCCATTCACCATTCTCAGCGACAAACTTGCGGTAAGCGGCTGAACGGACCACCGAAGCACCATTGTCAGCAAAGACGGTGCGACCATAGTCCAATTTAAGGCGGCACACGTCTCCTAGATCAGCATTGTCAAGCCCGTTAAGTGCCATGCCCGCTTTTTGGTATTGCGCTTTCAGTTTTTTATCGGCAATGGCACCTAATGCGGCAAGATTGATGAGCACAGGGTCGATGGCGTTTTCCATCACCCGTTTGCGAGTGTCAACAGGCATCCAGCCGTCAACTACCGAGCCATCGGCTAACGAATTGAGCGACACTGCATCTTGACCGGTGGTCGCAGCCCACTGAATCACTTTCTTGAGGTCACCCAAGTCACCACAACCCATGTCGCGATCGCTGCGCAGTGCAGCCACTTCAATCACGGTAGCCACGCGGGGACGAACGGCCTCGTTCCGCCTGAATTTCAATCCATTCAGCAAGAGGACCTCATCGTCATGAGGCGGTTGTCGCATCCAGCGGTTGTCGCCACTCTTCCACTCCACGGCGCCGCGTTTGCCAATGGTAATGAGTTTAAACTGACAAGGAAAATCAGCGAGGGGTACAACAAGTTCGGCACGCCAAATCGAATCGCCACAAGGCTGCATGGGTACAGCACGACGCACATTCCATGCTCCCAAAACAGACGCTTCACCCACGAGAGCGGGTTTATGGCCATCACGGGCCACAGGGAACTCAGCCTCGATGATCACATGTCCAGGCTTGACTGATGCCGCCATCGGAGTGCGCTCACGTGCACTTGTCAATCGGGCGATAAAATCGTTGGCTCGCAGAGCACCATTTTCATCGTCCCAATAGTCATCCACAAGATAGCGGCTCACGCCGTCCTGCAAATTCAGGATGTGACATTCACAACGTTCCATGCGCGTGATCTCGCCGCCTTCTTTGACAAGATAGCGGTAACGCAATTGGCGTGTGCTCTCACTCACGTTGTAGGATACCGTCCAGATGCCGCCAGCGTTGTAATTCATCTTCACGGCGCTGTAGCGGTCGTTACCCAGCATGAGGTAGAGCTCCTCGCCCCATCGGGTCTCGTATTCGATACTGAAAGTGATGGTCATAGTCCCCTTTTTTTGAAAGATGTGTTCTATCTACACTAGACAGAACACACCATGATTCAACTTATTTTGCCACTTATTATCCGCAACGAGAAGTACCACAATTGGTACAAATCAAGCAGCCTTCCTGATAGACAAGCGTGTCTTGCCCACAGTTGGGACAGCGCTCGGCAGCTGCTTCTCCATTATGAATATAACGCTTCAAGGCGCGCTCAACACCCATTTTCCAGGTGTTAATGGACTGGCTGTCCAGTTCAAGGCTGCTCACCAGTTTGAGCACCTGCGGGATGGGCATACCATAACGCAGAACGCCCGATATGAGCTTGGCGTAGTTCCAGAACTCTGGATTGAACTTCTCGCTCAAGCCCTCGATGGTGGTCTTGAAGCCACGCTTGTTGATGAACTGGAAGTCATAGCGCTTCACACCATCCTCGCCCACGGCCTTGATGATCTTGCCCTTTGTCACCGACTTGGGGCAGAAGATACCCTCATCATCATCGGCAATACCCGTGAAGATCTCATAGGGGCGGCCGTCAATCAAGCCGATAAATGCAATCCATTTCTCTTTTTTGTTCTGGAAACGCACCACATCGGCCTCAAGTTCAACGGGACGCTTGAGAATATGTTCCTCCTCGGCAATGTAGCGAGCGGCCTGCTGTTCGTTAGCAGCGTTTTCCTTCTCTTTCTCCTTTTTCTTGTCGTTGTCGCTCAAGGCAACGAGCACGCCGGTGCGTGAGCCGTCACGATAGACTGTGCAGCCCTTGCAGCCGCTGCGCCAAGCCTCAACATAGAGTTTGCCAACCATTTCCTCACTGATGTCGTTGGGCAAGTTGATGGTCACACTGATGCTGTGGTCCACCCACTTCTGGACTTCACCTTGCATTCTCACCTTGTTGACCCAATCCACATCGTTGGCAGTGGCCTTGTAATAAGGTGAACGACTCACGATGTCATTCAACTCCTCTTGGGTATAATCACGGCGAACAGGGATATTGTTGGCATTCATCCAAGTCACCAACTTGTGGTGATAAACGATGAATTCCTCAAACGAGTCACCATTCTCGTCAACCAGGTCAACATGCACATCCTTGTCGCTGGGATTCACCTTGCGGCGACGCTTGTACACGGGCATGAAGACAGGTTCAATACCTGAAGTAGTCTGAGTGAGCAGACTAGTGGTGCCAGTAGGTGCGATGGTCAGGCAAGCGATATTGCGGCGACCATACTTCACCATCTCCTCATAAAGTTCGGGAGAGGCTTCGCGGATGCGGTTGATATAAGGATTATTCTTCTCGCGGTCAGCATCATAGATCTCAAACGCTCCGCGCTCCTTGGCCATCTGTACTGATGAACCATAGGCAGCCAGTGCCAATGCACGGTGAACGCTCACCGAGAATTCGGTTGCCTCGGGAGTACCGTAACGCAGTCCCATAGCGGCGATCATGTCGCCCTCACCTGTTGTGCCCACGCCAGTGCGACGGCCCTTGAGCGTCTTGGTGCGGATCTTGTTCCACAGGTTGAGCTCGGTAGTCTTCACCTCACTTGTCTCAGGGTCACTCTTGACTTTGGCGAGGATTTTCTCGATTTTCTCCATCTCCAGGTCGATGATGTCGTCCATCATGCGCTGGGCACAAGCCACATGCTCGGCAAACATGTCGAAATCAAACTCAGCCTGAGGTGTGAAGGGATTCTTCACATAGCTATAAAGGTTGATGGCAATGAGACGACAACTGTCATAGGGGCACAAGGGAATCTCGCCACATGGATTTGTTGAGATGGTCTTGAATCCCAGGTCGGCATAACAGTCAGGCACCGACTCACGGGTAATGGTGTCCCAGAACAGGATGCCAGGCTCAGCGCTCTTCCATGCATTGTGGACAATCTTGGCCCACAGTCTGGAAGCATCAATCTCTTTCTCATACACCGGTTTATCACTCTCGATGGGATACTGCTGGTGATAGGGCTTGCCTTCAACTGCAGCCTGCATGAAGGCATCGTCGATGCGCACCGACACGTTAGCGCCTGTCACCTTGCCCTCAACCATCTTAGCGTCGATAAACGACTCAGCGTCGGGATGCTTGATGCTCACGGTAAGCATGAGCGCACCACGGCGGCCATCCTGGGCCACCTCGCGGGTGCTGTTACTATAGCGTACCATGAAGGGCACAAGACCGGTCGATGTCAAGGCACTGTTCTTGACAGGAGAGCCCTTGGGACGAATGTGTGACAAGTCATGCCCCACACCGCCACGGCGTTTCATGAGCTGTACCTGCTCCTCATCAATCTTGAGGATGCCGCCATAACTGTCAGGTTCGCCGTCAAGGCCAACCACAAAGCAGTTACTCAACGAGCCTACCTGGAAATTGTTGCCGATACCCGCCATAGGGCTGCCCTGAGGCACGATGTAGCGGAAGTGACTCATCAGCTCAAACAGACGGTCTTCAGTCATCGGGTTGGGATACTTATTCTCGATGCGCGCAATCTCGCGGGCGATGCGGCGGTGCATATCATCGGGAGTCAACTCATAAAGGTTTCCGAAAGAATCTTTAAGGGCATACTTCGAAGACCATACTCTGGCGGCAAGCTCATCGCCGTCAAAGTATTTCAACGAGGCTTCGTATGCCTGTTGGTAAGTATAGGTTTTTGGTTCCATTATTAATTAAGGTTATAATGTTCTTTTGCACACATTTATTTGCCACACGGGGCAAAAACCTTGCAAAGGTAATAAGATTGTTTTGAAAAACAAAATTTATAAGAAAAAATGTAAAGTTTTTATAAAAATTTTATATTATTCTGATTATTAGATATTTAAGTTTTTCAATTCATGAAATTGTTATCCAAAACACAAACCGCCAACATACCAAAGTCGCTCAAAACAAATTACTTGTAAAAAATGTGGGTGCTCCTTTATCGGGAGCACCCACAAATAAATTTCACTAAAAATGGTTATTTCTTACTTGAGCGTACCATCCTGGGCAGCCTTCACCATGTCCTCATTAGCGGTGATGTAGATCTCAACGCGACGATTCTGGGCGCGGCCAGCCTCGGTGTCATTGCTGGCAACGGGATAGTCATAAGCCAAACCCTGGCTGGTCAAGCGGGCGCTGGGAACACCTGCATTGGTCAGATAGTTCTTCACCTCGGTAGCACGAGCATTGGAAACCTTCTCGTTTACAGCGTGGGTACCAACGTTGTCGGTGTGGCCGTAAATCTGCACATCGGTCTGGGGATTGTTAAGCAGCGAGGTTGCAAACTTGTCAAGCGAAGCCTTGGCGTCGCTACCCAGCTTTGAGCTGTTGAAGCCGAAGAGGATGCCATTGTCGAAAGTCACCTTGATGCCCTCGAAACCGTTCACGTCGGTGCAAGTATCAACCTGAGCACCAGCGATCTTACGCAGTTCCTCGGCTTGCTTGTCCATCTTCTTGCCGATGAGGGTACCAGCCACACCACCTGCAACAGCACCAATAGCACCACCAATGGCAGCACCCTTGCCCTTACCGATGAGGGCACCGATGCCAGCACCGATAGCAGCGCCACCGCCACCACCGATCAAACCACCCTTAGTGGCATTGTTCATTGAACCACAACCCGAAACGCCGAGCATTAACAAAGCACTCAATAATAAGCATAAAGTCTTCTTCATTGTTCTTTGATATTTAAATGAATAATGTGAATTATCTATGTTTTCAACTTGCAAATTTAGTAAAATATTTTATTCTATAGTATTTTTAACTAAAAAACTTCAATTTAGTTCCATTTCAATGAATTTCAATAAATGCAAAAACGTTGTCACGCGGCAGCTCCACTCAACGGGGCAACCGCGTGACAAGATGACATTGTCAACTAACAATTATGATCAGCGTTTATTGGTAATGGGACGCAGGTTGCGTTCCTTGAGGTCACCAGAACGGTAGGCGTCAAGCAGTTCCTTGAGGTCCTCGATCTGGGACTTGAGCTCAGTGCCGATGTCGGTATCGTTCACAAGGATTCGTTGATGAGTGTGCTCGACAATGCTGCGCGTGGACTTGATGTCCTGACCGAGTCTAACAGCCTCGTCAATCGACGAGAACGGCTCATGCTGTACGAGTTCAAATCCTTGAGAGTGATAAACCAGCGTATAGCCGGCAATACCGGTCTCGGGCTGATAGGCCTTGGAGAAACCACCGTCAATCACCATGAGTTTGCCACCGGCCTTGATGGGGTTCTCTCCCTTGATGGTCTTGACGGGCACATGACCGTTGATGATGTGTCGATGCTCACCGGTGACGCCAAATTCATCAAGAATCATATCTACCACCTCGGGGTTGTCACGCATGGTGTAATAAGCACCCTTGACTTCCTTGTGGGTATCTTTGTCGGCGATGAAGTAACGCTCAAATGTCGCCATCTTGCTCTTGTCAAATGCCGGTGAATCGGGACCGCACCACAAATACCACAAGTAGTCAAGTGCAAAGGCACGTTCCTCGGGATCCTCGCATCCGAAGTAAGCTGAACGGATGAGATTGCCGGCACGTTTGAGCAACGCTTTACCATGGAACTTCTCGCCACGGATAGCCACATCCTTCAGCGTACCGTCCTCGTTCAGAGGAATAGAGGCATGATAGAGCAGGTTGCCGTTGGTAATTGTGTACAGACAGCCGTTGCGGAACATGCACTTCATGTGCTTGCGCAGTTTCTCGCTTTCGGTAAACGACTGGTGGAGCTTCGTTACGATAGACTCTTCTTCGGGAGTCAGTTTGAAAGGATGCTTGGGATCCACCGTCGGGAAGTTGGTGTCGAGCAGTTCATACTCTTTGCCCTTAATCTTGATTACACCCTTCGCCAAGTCCATCTTGTCCAGCAAGAGACGGTCCTTCATGTCAAAGTCAGGACGGCGCTTGATGGCAGCGGCCTCCAGTTTGAATTGGATAATGCTGATGGCCTTGTGCATCTGTGCCACAAGCTGTGCGGTGCGGGCTCGCTCAGGATCCTTGGCGCTACCGTCCTTAGGCAGGAAGCGCTCGCAGGGGTCGTTGGCATAGGTGTCCATTGCAAAGGTTGCCAGGGGCAGCAGGTTGATGCCGTAACCATCCTCGAGCACGCCGTGGTTACCGTAGCGCAAGGCGATGCGCAGCACGTTGGCAATGCTGCAGTCGTTACCCGCCGCAGCACCCATCCACAGGATGTCATGGTTGCCCCACTGAATATCAAAGTTGTGGTAGTTGCACAAGATGTCCATGATTTTATCAGGACTAGGACCACGGTCATATACATCGCCCAAGAGGTGCAGCATATCGATGGTCAACTGCTGAATCAAGTTGCACATGGCGATGATGAACTCATCGACACGATTAGTCGAGATGATGGTCTTGATAATCACATCGACATAAGCCTGCTTGTTCGGGTCGCTGCTGTGCTCGTGCAAAAGCTCTTGGATGATATAGGAGAAGTCCTCGGGTAGGGCCTTGTGAACCTTGGAACGGCTATATTTGGACGAAACATGGCGGCAGACTCTTACCAACCGGTTGATGGTGATAAAGTACCAGTCGTCCAAATCTTCCTTTTCGGTAATCTCATCTTTCACCAATTCCAATTTCTCGGCAGGATAGTAAATAAGGGTACATAGTTCCTTCTGCTCACGGGCGCTGAGTGAGTCATTAAAGATCGTATTCACTTTCCGTTTAATCCTACCGCTGGCATTGCGCAACACGTGCTGGAAAGCAAGGTATTCACCATGCAGGTCAGCCAGGAAATGCTCAGTACCTTTAGGCAGGTTCAAGATAGCCTCGAGGTTAATGATCTCGGTGCTGGCGGTCGCCACATTTGGGAAACTGCGTGAAAGCAGTTTGAGGAAATAAATGTCTCGTTTTCTTTCTTCAGGTTTCATAGTTTACTTTAGCTAAAGTTTAAGGTATTATGAAGTAATTATTAATATAACGTGAAAAGTTAAAGAATATTATTTGAGCAGTGATATTCTCACCTTTTTACCCTTGATTTTCACTTGTTGAAGCCGTTTTAATGCATCTTGTACCTGCCCACGAGGCAGTGCAACAAGAGCGTAATGGTCCCGCACATCGATGCGTCCAATGTCATGCGGGTCTATGCCCCCGTTGTTGGCAACAAAGCCCATGATGTCGCCACGCGACAGTTTCTCCTTCTTGCCTGCCTGGAAATAGAGCGTGGCCATTGGCGCATGGGAAGGTCGTGGATTAGGATTGAGGACGAAGGATTCATCTATCGATACCCACTCTGGTAAGGACTCGTCGGGGGCGGTGATGACGTAAGCCTCCCCATGAGCATCCACTCTGGCCGTGCGTCCATTGCGGTGGATGTAGGCCTCCTCGCTCACGGGCAGGTGATAATGGATAATGTGAGACACATGGTCGATATCCAGGCCACGGGCAGCAAGGTCGGTAGCAACTATGACGTTGACGCTGCCGTTGTTGAGCATGGCCACGGCACATTCCCGTTCTTGTTGTTCCAACGCGCCATGATAGATGCCGGCATCAATTTTGTTCTTCACCAGATATTGATGGATGCGCTCAACGCTCTCGCGGTAGTTGGCAAACACAATTGTCTTGCCGCCGTCAAGGGTGAGCAACAAATCCCGCAAGCAATCGAGTTTGTCTCTACTTGTTGATTCCACCTGCCAAACCTTTATGCGGTCAGCAGGTTGTTCTGAACCCTTTAACATATTTACCGCGACGGGCTTATTGAGCCTCACATAATCGGGCACCACATCCAGTACCGTCGCCGAAGCCAAAATGCATCGGTTGATGCGCGGCATCTGCTTGAGCAGTTGACGCATCTCGTCTTCAAAGCCCAGTTCCAGCGATTTGTCCATCTCGTCGAGCACAAGCACGCGCGTTCCTCCCAGAGCGATGTGACCGCGCCGCTGATGGTCGAGCAGGCGTCCTGGAGTGGCGACGATAATGTCTGGAGTGACCTCTAGAGAGGCTTTTTCATCGCTGACCGCATGACCGCCATAGCATGGCGTTACCTTATAGCCAGTAGCAAGGATGCGCAAGATCTCGGCAGTCTGCATCACCAATTCACGCGACGGAGCCAGCACCACAGCCTGCAATTGTTGCATGGGCGGCTTGAGGGCTTGCAGCACACACATGGCAAAAGCCAGTGTTTTACCCGTTCCCGTTGGGGAATAGAGCACAAGGTCTCCCCCACCCGATTTCCACGCGTCGAGTGCCGCAAGCTGCATGTCGTTAAGCGCGTCAATGCCCATGCGGTCTTTGACGACCTGTAATAACTCTTCTATTTTCATCAAAATTGGTTATTTGCTCCACAAAAATAGTTAATAATTCAGCAACAAACCACACTAGAGCGATTTTTTAGTAATTTTGTCCACATTTTTTACGAGAATCACATGGCAAAATTCTTCATTATAGCATTGACCGTGATGCTGGTCATGCAGGGTTATGTATCGTGGCACGTGTGGCGCGTGCTGTCCTTTTCTACACCCGTCAAAGTCGTTATCATTCTGCTCATGCTTGTGGCATTGGCATGCATGGTGATGCAGTTCATGAGCGACTCAATGCCCATGAAGGTTGCAACAGCAATCTACGAGATCGGCAATTCATGGCTGATCATCATGTTCTATCTGCTGTTGATCTTTTTAGTACTCGACATAGGGCGGGCTATCCATTTGGTTCCTGCCTCATGGCTCAAGGATAACGCGATCACTTCAGCTGCCATAACTGGCGTGTTGCTGGTAGCTCTGGTTGCCGGTAATATACACTATCACAACAAAGTGCGTCAAGAAATCCATCTCACGACTAATAAGCAACTAGAACGCCCACTGAAGATTGTCATGCTCAGTGACTTGCATGCAGGATACCATAACCGTCGCGCCGAGGTGGGCCGTTGGGTGGATATGGTGAATGCCGAGCGCCCCGACATGGTCCTGATCGCGGGAGACATCATTGATGGCCATATGAGACCGCTGCTCGAGCAAGGCTCTAGTGAGGAATTCCAACGACTTGAAGCACCAGTGATAGCGTGTCTTGGCAACCATGAGTACATCACGGGCATCGACAAATCCATCGACTGGATCAATAAGAGTGGCATTGGCCTGTTGAGGGACGATACCTTGAGCATTGGTAATGTGACTATTATCGGCCGTGATGACCGCAGCAACTACACTCGCAAGAGTGTAAAACAACTCATGCAGGGCATTGACACCACACACTACACAATCTTGCTCGACCACCAACCCTATCATCTGGAGGAAGCCGAGCAAAACGGCATTGACCTGCAACTGAGCGGTCACACCCACCGCGGCCAGATTTGGCCATTGAGCCTGGTAGTAGACGCAATGTATGAGTGCGCTTATGGCCAGTGGAAGCGCGGCAAGACAGATTACTACGTGAGTTCCGGCATGGGCATCTGGGGCGGTAAATTCCGCATCGGCACCGACTCGGAATATGCCGTCATCACCATCACCAATCCATGACGGCTATCTCCATTTCTTAGGGGAGATGCCGACTGCTTCCTTGAAGTATTTGCCGAAGAAGGACTGGTTGGGGAAATTCAACTCATCGGCCACCTGCTGGACCGTGTAACGCCCGCTGCGCAGCATTGTTTTGGCATCGAGAATGACATAATCCTTGATCCAACGAGAAGGATGGCGCCCCGTCTGCTCATACACCACATGAGACATATACTTGAGTGAGAGGCACAACTGGTCGGCATAGAAGCCCAAATCGCGGTGCTCGCGGTAATTGTCATGCACACATTGCAGGAAATGGGCAACGATCTCGTCCTTGCGAGAGGTTTTGGACGACACTTCTGGCTGGTTGCTCGTTCCTTGTTCAATGATACTCCCCAGCAGATTGATGCAATTAAATGCCGCCTGCTCCTTTTTCTCATTAAATGCAGTATCGGTGAGGATGACCCGCAACATGTGATAGGTGGTTTTCATCAATTCAACTTGCACAGGAAGCAAATGCAGCAACACCACCTGCAAAGCATAAAGGCGATGCACATTATATTGTCTTATACTGGCTGTTGAGGGCAGGTCCTGATGAGAGAACGATAGGAAGATGAGTTTTGCTTCATCATCTACCGCAACTTGCTCGACAATCGTTCCAGCCGAAATGATGGCACAGGTATTGTCACCAGCGACGAAATCGCGGAAGTTAACACTGAACTTGACTTCGCCCTTGATGACAATGAGCATACATGACGATGACAGTTTCAACGGGAATCGATTCATGAAACTGTTCACCTCGTCAGGATTCGCTTTTTGCGTATTGCCCAGGTTGTCCATTACCATCATCTTGTCCTCAAAGGTGATTGCGGTATCATTAGTCGGCATCATCGACAAGTCCAATGATTGCATTCCTCGTTCTTTCATAATTGTAGTGATTGCTTGCAAGACTGCAAAGATAGGTATTTTTGGACAAAAAATTGCTCAATTTTTCTTCTTATCACACCAATTAATCCATTATCGACCAAAAAACATTTCTCAACGACATCACTCATTCACAAACACAAAAGGATAATTCCTATCTGAAAAACAAACATATTCCACGCTTAACGACAATTGGTTAAAAGAATATTACTACTTTTGTCGCGCTAAAACCGAAACCCAGCTATAACAATATGCAATACATTTACACGATAGGACTTCTTGTTGTCTCCAACATCTTCATGACGTTTGCCTGGTATGGCCACTTGAAACTGCAGCAGATCAAGGTGTTTTCAGACAGTACGCCATTGTACGTCATCATTTTGCTATCATGGCTGCTTGCCCTGCCTGAATACTCATGCCAGGTACCTGCCAACCGCATCGGCTATATGGGCAACGGCGGTCCCTTTAACCTCATGCAGTTAAAAGTCATTCAGGAAGTGATTTCGTTGATGGTATTCACAATCTTTGTCACAGTGTTCTTCAATGGTGAGTCGCTGCGCTGGAATCACTTTGCCGCATTCGTTTGCTTGATTCTAGCCGTCTTCTTTGTCTTCCACAAATAACTGGATTTTTGTCGTTAGACACCACGCCAAGACGCCATGACGCTAGGGTTTTATTTCTGCATCCGCGCTCTTAACTGTCCACGAATTAAACGAATTAAACGAAGGCATTCGCGCTCTGGAACCCCACGCGAAGACGCTAAGGTTTTGAATATAGCTACCGCACTATCCCTGCGGGGCTAACACGAATTTCGCGAACCTTTAGCAACCAATTTCGCTAATTTGACGGGCTGACGTTCCCGTCAAAAGGCAGACGGGGCATTTTTAATGGTTGACTTTTAATCGGCTGGTATAAAGCACGTTTTAAATGCCACGAATAAATGGGAGGGTGGTGCGGAACTGTTAACGAAACGTTAAAGGCACAAAACACCCCATCAACCGCAAAGGTACATCACCCCCACCCTGCCCGCCATGACAAAAAGCGCTACAATACTATAAACTTTTCAAACTACGAATTACACGAACTCGGCGTAGCCAATTTTTACGGATTAGGCATCCGCTTCCTGGTCCCACGCGAAGACGCAAAGACGCTAGGGTTTTATATCTGCATCCGCGCTCTTAACTGTCCACGAATTAAACGAAGGCATTCGCGCTCTGGAACCCCACGCGAAGACGCTAAGGTTTTGAATATAGCTACCGCACTATCCCTGCGGGGCTAACGCTAATTTCGCGAACCTTTAGCAGTCAATTTCGCTAATTTGACGGGCTGACGTTCCCGTCAAAAGGCAGACGGGGCGTTTGTAATGGTTGACTTTTAATCGGCTGGTATAAAGCACGTTTTAAATGTCACAAATAAAAGGGAGGGTGGTGCGGAACTGTTAACGAAACGTTAAAAGCACTAATCACCCCATCCACTGCAAAGGTACATCACCCCCACCCTGCCCGCCATGACAAAAAGCGCTACAATACTATATACTTTTCAAACTACGAATTACACGAACTCGGCGTAGCCAATTTTTACGGATTAGGCATCCGCTTCCTGGTCCCACGCTAAGACGCAAAGACGCTAGGGTTTTATTTCTGCATCCGCGCTCTTAACTGTCCACGAATTAAACGAATTAAACGAAGGCATTCGCGCTCTGGAACCCCACGCGAAGGCGCTAAGGTTTTAAATGTAGCTACCGCACTATCCCTGCGGGGCTAACGCTAATTTCACGAATTAATAAATAAACGCTGATTACGCTGATTATCACTGATTTATAGATAATAATTAGCGATAATTAGTTCAATTAGCGCCATTCGCATTTTAAAAAGAGATTGCTCGCGGATGCTCGCAAGAAATCAAAAAAAGATTTTCTTGGATTTCTCGCGAACGCAGTGAGCGATCATTTATTTCACGTGAATTGTCGTGAATTAATCATATAATTAATCAAATAATTAATGAATAATTCATGGTAATAACATGTGAAAGAGATTGCTCGATGGATGATCAAGTTAGAGGTTACAGGGGCATCCGCGCGCTCTTAGCTATCCACGAATTACGCGAATTGAACGAATGGCATCCGCGCTCCCAATGAAAGGAATGCGGATGCCAAACTGTTAACTATTAACTGTTCACTGTTAACTACTCTCCGTTGAGCAGCATGTCGATGATGGTGGTGACGTCGCCGATGTCGAGGCGGCCGTTGCTGTTCAGGTCGGCTGACTCAACATAGATGCCCTCGTTGTCGCCATTCAGGATTGCGTCGATCATGCGGGTCACGTCCCTGATGCTCACCTCGCCATCGCCGTCGATGTCGCCGCGGCCTGCGCTGCCCCAGCCGTCGATGTGGGCGAACTTGTACCAGTAGTCGGCGGCTTGATAGGTTTCAATTTGCTGGCGTGGCACGAGCAGCGTCGCGCGGTTATAGGCCGCCGTTGAGAAGCAGTCGGAGCTTGCCATCACGGGGGGCACTGTGCCAAGGCATTTCACAGTCTCCAGCGCGTTGCAGTAGTTAAACGCCTTGGCGCCGATGGCCGTCACGCCACTGCCGATGGTCACGCTCGTCAGCCCCGTGCAGCCTTGGAACGCCTGCTCACCGATTGTCTCCACCGAGTTGGGAATCACCACGCTCGTCAACTCAAAACAGCCGTCAAAGGCACTGGAATCAATAGCCGACACCGCAAACGTATAACCGTCAGAAGATACCGAATCAGGAATAACCACATCCCCTTGATATAAGTCACCCTCACCCGGCTTCTGAATCACCGTCGTAGTATTATCATCTAGCGCCCGATACCAGACGCCATCCACCTCAAAATCATCAATTACTGGAATTCCAACTATCCGTGAGAAGTTCTTCCAATAGTCGGTTGCTTGATAATCTGCTAGAGCTTCTCTAAGGACATAAAGCGTGGCTTGGCTAGTAACATCACTGGGAAAGGTTCTTGAGTCAATAGTCGGTGGTGTGATGGCTAAACATGTGACGCTAGTAAGATTACTGCAATACGAAAACGCCTCGTTGCCGATTGTTGTGACGGAATTGCCAATCGTGATACTGGTCAGATTGTCACAAAATTGGAACGCATATTCGCCGATGGAGGTGACGGAGTTGGGGATGTCGATGCAGGTCAAGCCAAAGCAGCCATTAAACGCATTGCCGCCGATTGAAGTTACAGAGCTGGGAATGTCAATTTTGTTAAGTCTGACTAACCCCGAGAATGCAGAGTAGCCGATAGCAGTGATGGAGTTGGGTATGATGGTAGTTATGCAACCTGCAATAAGAGTGTTGGTCGCAGTTTCGATGATAGCGTTACAGTTATCTCGGGAATCATATTTCGGGTTTCCGCTATTCACAGATATACTGGTCAGACTATTGCAACTGTCAAAAGCACCAATTCCGATTGAAATGACGGAACTGGGAATAGTAATGCTTGTCACGTTGTCGCAGATCCAGAATGCTTTGTTGCCTATGGAAGTAACGGAGCTTCCGATAGTGATGCTGGTCAGATCGAAGCAGAGAGAGAACGCATTGTCACCGATGGAAGTGACGGAGTTAGGGATGTCGATGCTGGTCAAGCCAGTACACCCTGAGAATGCATAGTTGCCTATGGCAGTGACAGAGTTACCGATTCTGATGCTGGCCAGACCGCTGCAGTTCTGGAACGCACTGTTACCGATGGCTGTGACGGAGTTTGGGATGATCACATTTGTCAATCCCGTGCATCTCAGGAAGGCCTGCTTTCCAATCGTCTCCACCGCATCGCCAATCACGACACTGGTCAGCTCATCGCAGTCCTCAAAAGCTCCCGCATCAATAGCCGTCACCGCAAACGTATAACCTAGATAGCTCACCGAATCAGGAATAACCACGTCACCTTGATATAAGCTATCCTCCACAGGCTTTTGAATCACCGTCACAGAATTACCCTCTTGTGCCCGATACCAGACGCCATCCACCTCAAAGACATTGATTTCCGGAATCCCAACAATCTTGGAGAAGTCTTTCCAATCGTATGCTATTTGATAAGCAGTTATGGACTCTTTAGGGACATAAAGCGTGGCTTGGCTAGTGACCTCACTGAGGAAGGTATATGGATACATAGTCGGTGGCGTGATAGCTAAGCATGTGACGCTGGTAATGCTGCTGCATTCACCGAACGCATGGTCGCAGATGGAAGTGACGGAGTAGCCAATGGTGACGCTGGTCAGGCCACTGCAGTAAGCGAATGCACAGTAGCCAATGGAGGTGACGGAGTTGGGGATGGTGACGCAGGTCAGGCTGCTGCAGCCCTGGAACGCATTGTCGCCGATGTAAGTGACGGAGTAGCCGATGGTGACGCTGGTCAGGCCACTGCAGATAGAGAACGCACCGTCGCCGATGGTTGTGACGGAGTTGGGGATTTCGATACTGGTCAGGCCAGTGCATTGCTCGAACGCACCGTCGCCGATGTAAGTGACGGAGTAGCCGATGGTGACGCTGGTCAGGCCACTGCAGTTAGCGAACGCCTGTTCGCCGATTGAAGTGACGGAGTTGGGAATGGTAACGCTGGACAGGCCACTGCAGTTAGCGAACGCCTCGTAGCCAATGGAAGTGACGGAGTTGCCGATGGTGACGCTGGTCAGGCCACTGCAGTACCAAAACGCCCCTTCGCCGATGGAAGCGACGGAGTTGGGGATGTCGATGCTGGTCAGGCCGCTGCAGTATGAGAACGCCCAGTCGCCGATAGAGGTGACGGAGTAAGTAATGCCGTCGTGGGTGACAGTTGCTGGAATGGTCACAGAACCAGGGTATTCATTATAATCCCAATGTGACGTTCCTTTGTAGGTGACAGTGGCCTCATTGCCGTTGATGTTGTAATAGATGCCATCGACCTCGAAGTCGTGGGCGAGGGCTGTGGCGGGCAGCAGGAACGCCAGCAGGAGCAGGGAGAATTTATAAAGATGTTTCATAGATGTATTGTTTTTTGGTTCATATCGTGATTATGATGATGGCAAAGTTAGCACAAAATCGTGAAAAACAAAAATAATTGGCATCCGCCATCAATTTTCAAACAACAAGGACAACGATGAACAACTAAAACAACCCTTCGGGGGAGGGTGTTGCAAAACACTCGATTGAAACATTGATCGAGCTTCGCTCGAGAAATTTAAACAAATTATATAAAAATTTATTATAAAATTTTTGATTAACTCAATTTTAATACAAAATTTGTTTTGATTTTTCGGCCGTAGGCCGATCAATAATTGAGTCATATGAGTTTTGCAACAATCTCAAATCCGAGACTTTTTTAATTTCTAGCCGCAGGGATTTTGCTACAAAGCATTTGTATTTTTCCTTTATCGTCGGTTTATCGTTGAAAGAGGGCGGTGACGATGGTGATGTGCTTAGTCAACCTGCCATCGCTGCTCCACTCCAGATCGATGCCCAGCAAATCACTTGCCGCAGCAGTCACGTCAAAGCCCACAGCCTCGAGCGAGTAGCGCAAGCGGTCTGGATAGCGACATGGCTTGCCCTCGGGGCGTGTGCAGCCCTCGGGACATAAAGTGCAGCGAAAAGTGAAGCATCGGCTGCCCTTCACTTGGCGCTCTTTTTCATATAAATCGGGCAGTAACGTTTTCCACACCTCTTGCATGGCCTGTATGGCCACTGCCCTTGACATCTCGGCCGTGGTGCACTCGGCACGTGTCGCCTCGTCAAACTCGATGGTCGTTCCCATCAGGGTTACGGTTTTGAAACCATTGCTAACGGTTGCGGGGTCGAAAGCGTATGGCGGACAGCCCCACGAGTTGCCGTGAGACGGACATTGACCGCACAAGGTTGCCATGCGCTCCACGTCACGATAGCGACTGATGAAGTCGCTGGCCGGGACAGTGACTTGCTTGCTGGTTACTGAATAGTTCATACCATAAAAAAGGTTTAGGCATTAGGCTTTAGGTTTTTGGTAGCTCTTTTGCCAACCTAACGCCTAACACCTAATGCCTAACGCCTAATTAGTTAGTTTTTCTTCTCCTCGACAGGAGCAGGAGCGGCAACAGCAGCAGTTGCAGCCTTGGCGGCATTGATGCTGTCCTGCTGGGCCTTGTAGGCCTTAGCAGCCTCGCTGTCGGGCTTCAGCCACGTGTCAAGCCAGCGGAAGAACTCGCGCTGCCACAGGATGCTGTTCTGGGGCTTGAGAATCCAGTGGTTCTCGTCGGGGAAGAGCAGCAGGCGGGCGGGCAGACCCTTGATCTTGGCGGCATTGAATGCCTGGCAAGCCTGGGTGAAGACGATGCGGTAATCGAGTTCGCCAGCGGTGCACATGATAGGAGTATCCCAGTTCTGAACATAGTTCTTGGGGTTGGCCTGGGTGTAAGAGCGCTGAGCGGTTGCATTGCCTTTCTCCCAGAAAGCGCCACCCAGATCCCACTGTACAAACCACATCTCCTCGGTCTCGAGGTACTGTGCCTCAAGGTTGAAGATACCGGCGTGAGCCAGGAAGCAAGCGAAGCGCTTGTTGTGGTTGCCGGCCAGGAAGTAAACCGAGTAGCCACCATAGCTGGCACCAACGGCACCAATGTGGTCACCATCGATGTAAGGCTCTTTCTTCATGTAGTCCACGGCGCTGAGGTAGTCACGCATGTTCTGGCCACCGTAATCGCCACTGATCTGGGCATTCCATTCTGAGCCGAAGCCCGGCAGACCGCGACGGTTGGGCAGGATAACAATGTAGCCGTTGCTGGCCATGATGCGCATGTTCCAGCGATAGCTCCAGAACTGGCTCACGGGCGATTGGGGACCACCCTCGCAGAAGAGGATAGCGGGATACTTCTTGTTAGGATCGAAGTTGGGCGGGTAGCAAACCCAAGTGGTCATCAACTTGCCGTCGGTGGTGGGAATCATTCGCTTCTCGATACCGATAGGATCCACCTGAGCGAGCATTTCGTCATTGACATGAGTGAGCTGAACAGGCTCCTTGCCCATCTGAATGCTGCAGATCTCGTTGGGAGTCTGGTAGCTCTGACGGCAAGCCATGAGGGTCTCGTTGTTAACAAAGGACATGCTGTTGAAGTCACACACACCCATGGCGATAGTGTCCACCTTTTGGGTTGCGACATCCATGCGGAAGATGGGTTGCGTGCCCTGGAACGGGCAGATGAAATAGATGGCCTTCTCGTCGGGCGACCAAGCGATATCATCCACGCTGTAGTCCCAGTTAGCGGTCAGGTCCTTCTTGTTACCGTTCTCGTCCATGAAGAAGATGCGGTTCTTGTCGGCCTCGTAGCCGTCGTGTTCCATCGACAGCCATGCCATCTGGCCCTTGCTGTTGATGATGGGATAGGTGTCATAGCCCATCATGCCCTGAGTCAGGTTCTCGGTCTTACCGGTCTCGAGGTTGTACTTATAGAGGTCGCTATTGGTCGAGAATGCATAGTCCTTACCGGTTTTCTTGCGGCACACGTAAACCAGGTTCTTGCCGTCAGGTGTCCAAGCCAGTGACTCGATGCCGCCCCAAGGCTTCATGGGAGACTCGTAGGGCTCACCCTCGAGGACGTCCTTCACGTTACCGGCCTTGCTGCCGTCATAGTCAGCCACAAAGGGGTGAGGAACTGTGGTTACCCACTCGTCCCAGTGCTTGTACATCATGTCGTCATAGAGTTTGCCTGTGGTCTTATCCAGGTCGGGATAAACATCTTGTACAGTCTGGCCATACTTGACCTGAGAGATCATGACCACACGCTTCTCGTCGGGTGAGAACACAAAGCCCTCGATGCCGTCCTCGACATCGCTGACGCAGTTGCGGCCGCCACCGTCGGCGTTCATTGTCCACAGTTGAGGCGTCTTGCCCTCGCCTTCCTCGCGATAAATAAAGGCAATCTTCTTGCCGCCATCAATCCACACATAGTTGCTCTCGCTGTTAGGAGTGTTGGTGATCTGGCGGGCATTCTGGCCGTCAACATCCATCACCCACAGGTCGCAGTTGCCCTTGTTGGTAGCGATGTCATAATAGGTCACGCCATAGAGCACCTTCTTGCCGTCGGGCGACACCTGGGGACCACCCACGCGGCCCAGCTGGTTAAGGAATTCGGGAGTGAACTCTTTCTTTTCCATTTTACCGGAAGTTTTCTCGGTAGCGGGAGCCTGACCAGGAGCTGCCGTTTCCTGCTTGGAGCAGGTCGAGGAACTCAACAGGGCCAACGCCGCAACCGACATTGCTGTTAACTTTAATAATTTCATAAAATTGTAATTGTTAATGATATAATGTTAAGTTGTTAAAATTCGCTTCTAGGTATTTCAACCTGCAAATTTAATCAAATAATTATCATTCCAGGCCATGAACTCGCTATTTTTTCGCAATTATTATTAAATTTGCACATTGAAACCCACAACGATAAACAAAATGAGAAAAACGTTATTAATTATCACCGCGATTTGCGCTTGCCTGGCTGGCTTTGCCAGTGAAGGCAACTTCACCCAATATGTCAATCCGCGCATCGGCACGGGCGGGCACGGACATGTGTTCCTTGGGGCCAACGTGCCCTTTGGCTACGTACAGTTGGGGCCGACTGAGCCTACACGAGGTTGGGACTGGTGCTCAGGCTACCACGACAGCGACAATGTGCTTATCGGCTTCGGACACCAGCACCTGAGCGGCACCGGTATCGGTGACCTGGGTGACATCGCCTTGCTGCCAGTGACTCATCGCGACCAGCGCGAGGTCATCTTCAGCCACGACGACGAGACAGTAAAACCAGGCTTTTATGCCATCACCCTGCGGGATAACGGCAAGCCTTATGTCAAAGTGGAGCTTACTGCAACCAAGCGAACTGGCATGCACCGTTACACCTTTACATCAAATCAAGAGACCTGCCAACTGCTGCTTGACTTGGGTCAAGGCATCGGGTGGGACTCACCTAAGCAAGTGAGAATGAAGCAGATCTCACCTCGCATGATTGCCGGCTATCGTCACTCGTTAGGTTGGGCACGGAATCAAAAAGACTTCTTTGCCATGGAATTCTCTCAAGACGTGACACTTGAGAAACTCGCTGGCGACACAATTGGCCTGATCACCACGCTCAATCATGGCCAACCCCTGCTGGTCAAGACAGGACTGTCGGCCGTGAGCATCGAGAACGCCATCGGCAACCTGATGAGCGAGAATACGGGATGGGACTTTAACAGCATCTGCCGCCAAGCAAATGATGCTTGGAATGACGAATTAGGCAAGGTGACCATCAATACTGACAACGATGATGACCGCACGGTGTTCTATACAGCACTCTACCACACGATGGTGGCTCCGTCGGTCTTCAATGACGTTTGTGGCGAGTACCGCGGTGCCGACGGCGAGGTGCATGAGGGCGACTTCACCAACTACACTACCCTATCGCTGTGGGACACCTATCGCGCCGCCCACCCGTTGCAAACGCTTATCCATCGCGAGAAACAGCGTGACATGGCTCAAACCTTCCTGCACATCTTTGAGCAGCAGGGCAAACTACCCGTGTGGCACCTGATGGGCAATGAGACCGACTGCATGGTGGGCAATCCCGCCGTGCCCGTGCTGGCCGACCTGGTGCTGAAAGGCTTTGATGTTGACAAGGACAAAGCGCTCAAGGCCATGGTTACCAGCGCAATGCTCGATGAGCGCTCAATGGGCTTGTTGAAACAATATGGCTATATCCCTTATGACCTGGAGCCCGACAAGGAGACCGTTGCGCGAGGATTGGAGTATGCCCTCGCCGACTGGTGCATCGCCCAGATAGCCAAAGTCACTGGCGACCAGAAGAATTATGACTATTTTCTGAACCGCAGCAAGTCATACAGACACTATTTTGACAAGCAGACCCGATTCATGCGCGGTAAGGACTCGAAGGGTAATTTCCGTCCAGCAGCCGAATTTGACCCCCTATCGACCAAGCACCGCAACGACGACTACTGCGAGGGCAACGCCTGGCAATACACTTGGCTTGTGCCCCATGACGTGCACGGCCTGGCGAACCTGTTCGGTAGCGAGAAAGCATTCATCCAGAAACTGGACTCGCTGTTTATCATCGAAGGTGATTTGGGCGAAGAGGCTTCACCTGACGTGAGTGGTCTCATTGGCCAGTATGCCCACGGCAATGAACCCAGCCACCACATCATCTATATGTACAACTACGTGGGTCAGCCCTGGAAAGCGGCTCAACTCATCCGCCGCGTGTTGCGTGAACAGTACCGCAACGACCTTGACGGCTTGAGCGGCAACGAGGACGTGGGCCAGATGTCGGCATGGTATGTGCTGTCGTCTATCGGCCTGTATCAGGAAGAGCCCGCAGGCGGCAAGTACATCATCGGTTCTCCCCAATTCAACGAGGCACGTCTCAATGTAGGCGACGGCAAGACGTTCATCGTCAAGGCCATCAACAACAGTGACAAGAATATCTACGTGCAGAGTGCCCGATTGAACGGCAAGCGCTATGACAAGAGCTACATCGACTATCGCGACATCATCGCCGGTGGCACGCTTGAACTCGTCATGGGTCCCAAGCCCTCGAAATGGGGCACAGCCAAGAAAAACCGCCCGTAGTAGCGCATCAAAACAACAATCGAAAATACAAAATTGGCGCCTTGGGGACGTTGTCCTCGAGGCGCCAAACTATTCAGTCACGCTGCTGTGTTGCTTACAGGGCTAAACGCAGACCCTGATCTTTCCACTTGGCATAAGTAGCGTCACCCCAACGTCGGGCGACACGACAATTATCATCACCATATTCTATACTGCCGCCGCGAATGATGCGGCTATCGCCGGTTTCCTGACCCGTCGGGTTAACCTGAGGCTCACTAGGATAAGCGAAGTCATTATCAATCCTGTCTTGACAATATTCATAGATATTGCCACTCATGTCATAGATGCCCAACTCGTTAGGCGCCTTGGTGCCAACAGGATGAGTGGTGCCGTCAGCATTGGAGTTGTACCATGCCACTTCATCGATATTACTGCTGCCTGCAAACTTGAAACCGCGATTCTTGATGCCACCACGTGCAGCAAATTCCCACTCAGCCTCGGTGGGCATACGGAAATTCATACCCGTCATCTGATTCAGTTTGGTGATAAACTGCTGGCAGTCGTTCCACGACACCATTTCAACGGGACAATTCAGATCACCAGTGAAGTTACTTGGGTTAGAGCCCATCACGGCTTGCCACAGCGCTTGTGTTACCTCGGTCTGGCCGATATAGTAATCTGATAGTGTTACCATGTGTACTGGCTTCTCCATCTGATTGTAATCGCTACCATTCTGGCTACGGGTTGCACCCATAGCGAAGGTGCCGCCCTCAACAGCCATCATCTTGAAGGTCACGCCATTTACTGTGAACTCTCTATTTCCAGTAGCAATCAGGGTTGGCTCAATGCCACCAAGCAGCATGTCAATCAAACTGGTCACATCGCTGATGGTGACACCGCCATCGGCGTTCACATCGGCAGTTGGCCCGCCCTGAGCTCCACTCAACAAAATATCGATTAATTGAGTCACATCACTGATGCTCACGTTGCCATCAGCATTCACGTCACCCCTGTATCCCATGGACTGCGTGCCTTGCATGAACTTATACTCGATATAGTCGCCTGGAATCTCAAACCTGATGACCGCCTCGCGATAGGTCATGCCGCTGGGGAGAGCAGAGGCTGACACATTGGCCCGAACCCCATGGAATCCAGTGGCGTTAATGATATCTATCAGACTGATGTTTAACCAACTAGGCAAGGATTCGCTACCATCACAGGTAATGCGCCAGCTACCGTCATGAGAGGGACAAGAGGTCGAGAACCTGATACCATTAGAAAGGGTACCGTCAAGCCAAGTTTTCTGCATGGAACCACCAGCAGCAGGGAAGAGGTATTGGCCATCCTCTTGCTCGTAAACATAGGTGATATAGGGGTTATCAATGCCAATTAAAATGGTGAAACCAGTCTTTATTACTATTGACCCGTTGTCCCAGTAACGGTTCAATCCTTTCCATTCATATTCACCTAAATAAATAGGTTCATCATTTTCATCATATTCACGTTTCTCTACCATGATATAGGCCAACTCCCCGTAGCCCTCATCGACCTGGTCGTCAAGTGAAACGTAAGCACGGAATTCTACTAGGTTTTCCATGTCAGGACCGTTATAGCCCTCAATGGTCACTAGGATGGGATAGTCAATGATCGGAGCGTATTCAGCGCCATCTTCTCCATACAAAGTAAAAGTGATCAGGCCTCCTGTTTCATCAGCTGTAGTAGGCGTTAACAAAGCCTCGCCTGTACAAACAAGTTCACCCGGCACTACGGGCAAAGTAACAGATTCATCGCCATAATCGGGAATATCTGACAGTTTATATACCTTACATGTCATCGTGACATCGGCACGAACATCGTAATCATAATCATCAATACAGAGATAGACATTATTGAGTTGATAGGGGTGCTGAGGCTTCTCAAATGCCTGACCCATGCCATCAATGTGGGAGGCATTCTTACCGAACCACCAACCGAACTCATTGTCGCCCCAAGGTTCAGCGCCATAATACGAAGTAAACAGGTAGTGATCTTGATCATCATAACGACCACCAAACACAGACGTTTTGCTTGAGCATAAAGGTTGAAGATCTTCATCTTCATTGCCATAAATCGAGTTCCATACATTAGTAAATGTTGTATTATTGTCAGCGGCAATAACCATTCCGGGATACGGTTCAGAATATTCATTGCCCTCGCTATCTTGTCTCAAAAAGAAATTGCTATATTGGTATGTCTCTGACGTCACACCATCATCATCAATTCGCCCTCCATAGGCAATAAATTCAGGAGCCAGACAAAAACTACTCATCGGCATACTATAATAAAGTTCTGATTGATAGTCGATATATTGATTAACCGCAAAGGTATTATCAGGATATAAATTCCATGCATAATTGGTTGATTGGCTTGGGTTTTCGGCAGAACCAAGCCAATAGTATTCAGCGTATGGTTTTGCTATAAATAAGGGATAATTAAAGTATCCTAATACGCCATCATCTACGATCAAAGCAGAGCTGAACATACCAGCAGGACGACGATAAAATGGTCTTTGCGCTCCAGCTCGGCTGGGAGCCTTGGACACACGAGGAACGGATGAAGATGGATCAGGCATCTTCATTTCCTGGATTGTGGAAACCTCGGAGATTTTCAGCTCTCTTACCTGCGGACGTTGAGATACTGGTCCGAGCGCTTTTCTTGATACAGTCTGGCTTGGGGACACTTTAGACTTGGTTTGAACCACGGTCGAAGTGTTAATACCCTCGGCGATGCACTGTGTTTTGCTTTTCATCTGAGCGCCAGCCGTTGACACAACTAAAGCAACAGCGGCAAAGAGTAAAATTTTTTTCATAATTTCCAAGTGATTAAGGGTTATTGTTGAATGTAATATAATATTTCTCTTGCAAATATATAAATAAAATGATGATTTTACAATAATTTTATGTAATTTTGCTCCAAATTATAACTTCTTTTTTTTAATTTATACTGTTCTCATGAGAAAAAGACTATTTATCATTATATCGTTGATTTGGGCCACGATTGCAACTGCGAGTACTCTGGAGCCGGTAGATTACGTGAATACGATGGTAGGAACACTGTCGAGTTTCCAGTTGTCGACGGGAAACACCTACCCTGCCATTGCGATGCCGTGGGGTATGAACTTCTGGGTGCCCCAGACGGGTAAAAACGGTGACGGGTGGCAATATACCTACACGGCCAACAAGATTCGCGGTTTTAAACAGACTCATCAACCTAGCCCATGGATCAACGACTATGGCCAGTTCTCACTGATGCCCACGGTAGGTGAACTCGTATTTGATGAGAATAAACGCGCCAGCTGGTTCTCACATAAGGCCGAAGTAGCTACACCCTATTATTATAAGGTATATCTTGCCGACTATGACGTAACCGCCGAGGTGGCACCCACCGAGCGGGCGGCCATCCTGCGCTTCACCTTTCCCGAGACCGATCAGGCTAACGTTGTGATAGATGCCTTTGACAAGGGTTCCGAAATTAGGATCGACTCCGAGAAGCATATCGTATGGGGATACTCGACCCGCAACAGCGGTGGCGTGCAAAAGGATTTCAAGAACTTCTTTGTCATCGAGTTTGACAAGCCGTTCAAGGTTTATTACACGGTGGACGACAGCGTGCTGCATCGCGGGCTGGCCAACATGACCTGCAACCATGCGGGAGCCATTGTGACGTTTAACACCCGCCGCGGTGAGCAGGTCAGCGCCCGCGTGGCCTCGTCGTTCATCAGCCCTGAGCAGGCCTTGCTGAACCTTCGGGAACTGGGTAACAATGACCTGGAAGCCGTTAAGGCCCAGGGGCGCCAGCGCTGGAACGAAGTGTTGGGTCGCGTCCAGATCGAGGACGGTAACATCGACCACCTGCGCACGTTCTACTCGTGCCTCTATCGCTCGGTGCTATTTCCCCGCAGCTTCTATGAGATTGACGCTAAAGGCAAGCCTGTCCACTACAGTCCCTACAATGATGATCAATTGCTACCAGTAGCGCCAGGCAGACTGTTCACCGACACTGGCTTTTGGGACACCTTCCGCAGTCTGTTCCCGCTTGTGGATCTGATGTATCCCACGATGGGCGCATGGATGCAGGAAGGGCTGGTGAACACCTGGCTCGAGAGCGGTTTCCTGCCCGAGTGGGCCAGTCCTGGTCACCGCGAATGCATGGTGGGCAACAACAGCGCATCGGTTGTCGCCGATGCTTATCTGAAAGGCTTGAGAGGGTATGATATCGACAAGCTATGGGAAGCCGTCGTGCATGGCACCACTGCCGTGCATCCTAAGGTAAAATCCACTGGCAGGCTGGGACATGAATATTATAATGAGTTGGGCTATATCCCCTATGACGTGGGCATCAAAGAGAATGTCGCCAGGACGCTGGAGTATGCCTACGATGACTGGTGCATCTACCGTCTGGGTAAGGCACTGGGCAAGCCCGAGAGCGAAATCGGCGTGTTCAAGGAGCGTGCAATGAACTACCGCAACGTGTTTGACCCCGAGAGCAAACTCATGCGAGGCCGCAATAGCGATGGCACATTCCAGTCGCCCTTCAGCCCGTTGAAGTGGGGCGATGCCTTCACCGAGGGCAACAGTTGGCATTACACGTGGAGCGTGTTCCATGACCCACAGGGTTTGATTGACCTCATGGGAGGGAACAAGGCTTTCTGCATGAAACTGGACTCGGTATTCAGCGTGCCGCCTATCTTTGACGACAGTTATTATGGCTTCACCATCCACGAGATACGCGAGATGCAGATCATGAACATGGGTAATTATGCCCACGGCAACCAACCCATCCAGCACATGATATACCTATATAATTATGCAGGACAACCCTGGAAGGCGCAGTACTGGGTGCATCAAGTGATGGACCGCATGTATAGTGCAATGCCTGACGGCTACTGTGGCGATGAGGACAACGGGCAGACCTCGGCATGGTATGTGTTCTCGGCCTTGGGGTTTTACCCCGTGTGCCCCGGCAGCAACCAGTATGTCATCGGCTCCCCTTATTTCGACAAGGTGACGTTAAGACTGGAAAACGGCAAGCAGGTTACCATCAAGCGCAATGGAAAGGGATGCTATATCGACTCAATGACGGTTAACGGCAAGCGTTATTCCCACAACTATCTGGACCACGAGACCTTGCTAAACGGCTGCGACATTATCTTTAATATGTCCGACCAGCCCAACCTGAAGCGCGGCACATCAAAGAACGACGCGCCCTACTCATTCTCCAAGGCAAAATAAAAGCTGTAGAAATCAACAAAAAATGGGTCGCTGCGCTCCCGCGTGGCGGCCCACTCTAATTAAATTCTCCAAATTTATTAACTTTTTATTTGTATAGAAAAAGTTGGAAATGAAAATAATAAAAAATATGCAAAGAGTATTTGTATCGTTAGAAATCTAACCTGGAAAAGTCATTGAAAGGCTGGATAAACACATTCCTTTACCCTTCAATCAAAATTTATTATTTTAAGGACTCCACCCAGGTCTTCATCTCAGCCTCACTGAGGTTGTTCAGGCTCTTGGGGTCCTTCCAGTTAGCGTTAGGAGCCGAAGGCTTAAGGTATTTAAGCGTCTCGCCTGCCCCACTGCCACCCGAGGTGAAGAACGGCACAACCGTCTTGCCCGTTAGGTCATATTGTTCCAGGAAGGTATTGACAATCGTGGGAGCGATGTACCACCAAATGGGGAATCCCACAAACACGGTGTCATATTGCTCCATGTTTTTTACCTTGTTGGCAATTGCGGGACGACTGCTCTTGTCGGCCATCTCCACGCTGCTGCGGCTGTTCTTGTCATGCCAGTTCAAGTCGGCAGAGGAGTAACGTTCTGTCGGGACAATCTCATGCAAGTCGGCATCTGCCACCTTGGCAAGCTTGGTTGCTGCTTCCATTGTTGTGCCGGTAGCGCTAAAGTAAGCAACCAATGTTCTTTTGCTCTCGTTCATTTTTCCTTCGTTGTAGTTTTGAGTGCAATTGGCTGCCATGACACTCAGTGCCAAGCAACCAATGATAGCCAATAATAATTGTTTCACGTTATCGATGAATTAATTAAGTAGTTACATTATTCACGCCGCAAAATTATAGTAAAAGAACGATATAACCATTACCAATATTACTGATTAAATGATAAAAAACACAAAAAAGATATAACGAGCGTTAGCCTCGGATAAATTATTGCGTTTTTTTCTCATAAATTTGGCTGAAAACATTAGTAATTCTAAAAAAATCACTAATTTTGGCATCATTTAATAACATTAATTTTAAACCTGTATAGTTAACTTTTTTTGCTATGAACATCAAAAAAATTATGAGTTTATCATCGTTGGCACTAGTCACGATGCTCTCGTTCAATGCCAGCGCAGGCAACGTCAACGTCAATGCAGCACGCGCTGCGGCTAACAGTTTTATCAAGCAGCAATCGGCCGCTACATTCAAAGCTCCCGGCTATGCCGACCTTAAACTTGCTCACGCTGAGGCTTCTAAGGTTGATGGCGCTAACGCCTATTATGCTTTTAACATTGATGGCGGAGGTTTTATTATCATTGCCGGTGAGGATCGCGCCTCTACAGTTTTGGGCTATAGTGACAAGGGCCATCTGGATTTCAAGAACCTGCCCAGTAACCTCAAGGCATTGCTCGACGGCTACAAGAGCGAGATTGAGTTCCTGCAGATCTACAAGGGTGATGACCTTGTAACTGTCACTCCCACCCTGAACGCCACATCAGGAGTTGAGCCCCTCATCAAGACCACCTGGGGTCAGGAGATGCCCTATTACCTGCAGTGCCCCATGGAGAATGACGAATACTGCGTTGTGGGCTGTGTTGCCACTGCAATGGCACAGGTGATGTACTACTGGAAATTCCCGACCAACAGTGATGCTATCAGCGGATACGGCGGTGGATGGTGGGGTGGAATAACTGTGCCTGCCTTGCCTGCCACTACCTTCGATTACAGCCTGATGCTCCCTTCCTACTGCCATTGGGATTGGAACAACAGCGAGTTGATTCAGGATACCTATACCACCGAACAAGCCCAGGAAGTCGCCAAACTGTCACGCTATTGCGGCCAGGCCGTGGAGATGGACTATAGTCCGGAAGGCAGCGGCGCCTATACCTGGAACCAGTTGGCTGCGATGAAGAATTTCGGCTACAGCAACAACGCCCAACTAAAATCGAAATCTGGCAACACCACCGAGTGGGAAAGCATGATAAGGACCGAACTCGAAGCCGGCAGGCCTATCCTGTACTCGGCAAGCGATCCTGCTGCCGGCGGCCACGCCTTCATCTGCGATGGCTATAACAGCAGTAATTACTATCACTTCAACTACGGCTGGTATGGTACCTGCGACGGCTGGTACCTCACCACTGCGTTGAACATGATACACCGCGACGGCGAAGAACTGCACTTCAATTCCAGCCATCAGATGCTTACCGGCGTTGAGCCTCCCAGCTATTGCTTACTTGATGTCGAGGCCGTCGATGCTAACAGTGAGTTGCTCGTGCTGGGTGAAAACCTGAGAGCCACTGCTCAAAATGTAACCGTGAGAACTACTTATCGCAATGCCAAACTGCTCTTTAATCTCGCCGATGAGAATGGCAATGACGTTGTAAACGGTAATGCGGTTACACTCAACCCGAGTACTTTTGTTCAGGGAAGCAACGTGAATGGAACCATTACCTTGCCCACAACCCTTGCAACGGGCCGTTACAATGTAAACTTGTACTACTACATCAGCAACGCCAGCGAATTGAATGCACTCGGGACTGCTCCCGGTCAGTTACAGGTTGTTGGCAATCTGGCCAAGTACAACGAGCCGTTCACAATCGAGGATGTGACTAACGTGGTTGATTACCTGCTCGCAGGAACCAAGCCTGGACTGTCGATCAACGACGTGACCACGCTGATTGACTATCTGTTAGCCGGCGAATAAGGCAAGTAATACTGCTATTAACATAGAACTAGTTAGGTGCTCATTGGACAGATGGGCACCTTATTTATGTAAATCAAATGAAAAAATGCATTTTTCATGAATTATATGCACAGTAATAGAATATTCTTATTACCTTTGAGCGATTTTTCAAAACAGTATTATTAATTCACAAACCTCTTATCATTCAGTATTATGAACTTAAAGAACTTTTTCAAACAAGCCTCTTTGGCTGTTCTCGCTATGTCGGCTCTCAATGCCACTGCTGGCAATATCGATGCCACAACAGCGCGCATGACCGCTAATTCATTCTGGAAACAGAAGGCTGCAACCGGCAAGTTTAAGGCCGCTTCTACCGCTGACATCAAGCTCGCCTACACCGAGAAATCAAGTGTGTCGGGCAACGCTTTCTATGTATTCAACATCGATGGTGGCGGTTGGGTTATCGTCGCTGGTGACGATTACGCAAAGCAAGTACTTGCTTATGGTAACACGGGTAACATCGACATGAACAACATGCCCAGCAATATGAAGGCTTATCTGAACATGCTCAAGGGTCAGATTGAGACCGCTCAGGCCTATAAGGGCAAAACCGTTCCAGTGAAGGCGTCCAAAAACAGGACCGTTGTCGAGCCGTTACTGAAGAGCAGCTGGGGACAAGGTGAACCATGGAACCTCCTGTGTCCGACTAACTCCTTAGGACAACGCACTTCGGTGGGTTGTGCCCCCCTTGCCATGGCACAAGTCATGAACTACTGGAAATACCCGAATGAAGTATCAGAAATCTCGGGCTACTCAGGTAACTACATCAGTCTGCCTGCCACCACATTTAACTATGACCTGATTCTTGACCAATACCGCTACTACGATCCCGTGACTGGTAACCCTATTATTGTGGACTATACCGATGAGCAGGCCAATGAAGTTGCCAAGTTGAGCCGCTACTGCGGACAAGCCTGCAAATCTCGCTATGGAAATAGCGGCACAAGTACAGGCAGTTATTCTTATGATCAGCGAGACGGTTTCAAAACCTTTGGTTACAATGAGAACTTGCAATTGATTGGCAAAGATGCATTCTACTACACCGATAATTCTAACGATTATACCATTGATGACTGGTGTGCACTGATCTGCACCGAGCTTGAAGCTGGACATCCCATCCCCTACCATGACGTTTGGGAAGGTCATGCTTGGGTGCTTGATGGTGTTGATGTCGATGGTAAATTCCACATGAACTGGGGTTTCAACGGCAAGTTTGACGGCTGGTACGAAATCGACGCCTTGTCTTTCCATCCTTATGGTGACGATGAGATTTGGGATTTCAGCCAGAGCAGCAACAGCGGAAATCAGATGGTTATCGGTTGCTACCCCTACAAGGGCTATGTAATTCCCGGTGACGAGCCCCAGGGCCTGCGTGGCGACGTGAACATGGACAACGAAGTGACCATCAAGGACGTTACCATCCTTATCGACTACCTGTTGAGCGGTGATGCAAGTGCTATAAGCCTCGATAACGCTGACTGCAACCTTATTGACGGTGTTACCATCGCCGATGTAACCAAGCTCATCGACTACCTCCTTTCAGGTAACTGGTAATTTCCAAGTCACTTTAGATAACTCTATCATAAGGACAGGAGCCTCACATGGTTCCTGTCTTTATTTTGAAATATTTAGAAAATCATCTTACGAAATACTTGACAAAAAGTCCTCCTTTCACAAATAATGACTATCTTTGCAGATTAGACCAAAGATTAATTGAACGATGACAACTGGTAACCTACTACGTTTTGTGTGTATCCTGCTGTTGTGGCTGGGATTGTGCTGGTTGCTGCTCACCAGAGCGGCACGCATCGACTTTATGGTGATTTTCACCATTGTGGCGTCAGGCATCATCGTTTTTGTTCCTCTTTACAAGAAATACATGAGAAAAAAAGACTAACCATGACAACAAAGCCATATATACAAGAGCATTGCCCGCTACTGGCTCAAATCGACAGCCCTGCCGACTTGAGAAAACTGAGTGTTGACCAGTTGCCGCAAGTGTGCCATGAGTTGCGTCAATTCATGATTCATGAATTATCGAGCAATCCAGGCCACTTTGCCTCGAGCATGGGTGCAGTGGAAATCATTGTGGCTCTTCATTATGTGTTTAACACACCCGATGACAGGCTCGTGTGGGACGTGGGGCATCAGGCCTACGCCCACAAGATATTAACAGGACGTCGCGACCAGTTCAACGACAACCGCAAGCTCGACGGCCTAAGTGGTTTCCCTAATCCCGAGGAGAGTGAATATGACACTTTTACTGCAGGACATGCGTCCAACTCCATCTCGGCAGCCCTGGGCATGGCGATAGCTGCAGAGTTGCAACAGAACAAGCAGCGCAAGGTAGTCGCTGTTATCGGTGATGCTAGCATCAGCGGCGGTTTGGCCTTTGAGGGCATCAACAATGCCGCCACCAACCCTAACAACCTCATCATCGTACTGAACGACAACGACATGGCCATCGATGCCAATGTAGGATCACTGAGTGCCTACATGAGCAACCTGAGCACATCCAAGCGCTATAACACGCTGCGTTACAAGACCTATCAGTTCTTGCGCCGTCACAAGGTCATCAACGACAACCGCAAAGGATTGATTATGCGATTCAGCAACGCATTGAAATCCCTGTTGTCAGGACAACAAAATATTTTTGAAGGACTGAATATCCGCTACTTTGGGTTATATGACGGGCATGACGTGAAGCGTCTTGTTAAGGTCTTCAGTGGCATCAAGGACATGACCGGCCCCAAGTTGGTCCACGTGCGCACCGTTAAGGGCAAAGGTTTCGCGGCTGCCGAGGCCGACCCCGCCACATGGCACGCTCCCGGCAAATTTGACGAGGAGACCGGTGAGCGCAGCAAGGGTGGCAAGGGCGGTCCCATCAAGTATCAGGACGTTTTTGGCAAAACCCTTGTCGAGCTTGCCGAGAAAAACGATAAGATTGTGGGCATTACCGCTGCCATGCCCAGTGGCACATCGATGTCACTGATGCTTGAAGCCATGCCTGAGCGCGCCTTTGACGTGGGCATCAGCGAAGGCCATGCCGTGACCTTTGCCGGAGGTCTCGCTAAGGATGGGATGCTCCCCTATTGCGCGATTTACAGCACATTCCTGCAACGCGGCTACGACTCCATCATTCATGACGTGGCCATCCAGGGACTGCCGGTAACCTTCTGCATCGACCGTGGCGGCATCGTCGGAGAGGATGGTGTGACACATCATGGATTGTTTGACCTGGCTTACCTGCGTTGCATCCCCGGGATGACTGTAGCCTCGCCCATCAATGAGCACGACCTGCGCAACCTCTTGTTTACTGCGCAGCACGATAATATTGGCCCGTTTGCCATACGTTATCCGCGCGGCAAGGGTGTCATTACTGACTGGCACAACGAGATGCAAGCATTGCCCGTTGGCCGTGGTCGTCGCATGAGAGAGGGCGATGGCGTCGCTGTGCTCAGCATCGGGCACATCGGCAACGAGGTCATTGATGTGGTGAATCAACTGGCCCAGCGCGGGATTAAAGTGGGTCACTATGACATGATCTTCCTCAAGCCCATTGACGAGGACATCCTTGAGGAAGCCACCAAGCGTTACCACAGCATCATCACCATTGAGGATGGCACTGTTGTGGGCGGCCTAGGATCGGCCGTGGCCGAGTGGATGACCAAACACGACCGCACTAACCACCTGAAGATGATGGGTGTGCAGGACGAGTTTGTGCATCAGGGCACCGTGGCCCAGCTGTATGAACGTTGCGGAATGGATGCCAAATCGCTTGAGAACGCGATTTTACAAATGTTAGAAAACAACAAGTAACAATATTATGAGAATCGTTATTGCCGGAGCAGGAGAAGTCGGAACCCATCTAGCTAAGATGCTTAGCTATGAGGAACAGGACATCATTGTCATGGACGTTGACAACAAGAAGCTCGAGCCGCTGGAGAACTACAACTTGCTCACCCATCAGGGTAGCGCCATCTCATTCAGTGACCTGAACGCAATCAAGACAGGTGCATGCGACCTGTTTATCGCTGTGACCAAGAGCGAGGCACGCAATATCCTGTCCTGCTCGATGGCCAAGCGGCTGGGTGCACGCAAGACTGTTGCCCGCATCGACAATGACGAGTTCTTTAATGCTAGATGGCGTGAACACTTCACGACATTGGGCATCGACCACTTGATCTATCCCGAGATGCTTGCTGCCAAGGAGATCTCGAGCGCGCTGAAAAGGACTTGGGCCCGCAACTGGTTTGAATTGTTTGATGGCGAGCTCATCGTGGTGGGTGTGAAAATACGCAACAATGCCCGCATCGTTGACAAAATGCTCAAGGAGATGTCCGACATCAGCCAATACCTGCATGTGTCGGCCATCAAGCGCAACCGTGAGATCATTATCCCGCGTGGCGACGACCGCGTGAAGGAGAACGACATCGTTTACATCGCCACCACACGCGACCACATCGACGAGGTGAGAGAGGCCTGTGGCAAGATACAGACACCGGTGGACAATGTGCTGGTTGTCGGCGGGAACGATATCGCCGAGCAACTGATCAAGAGACTGGGTAAAAGCGTTGACATCAAAATCATCGAGAGCGATGAGGCCCGCTGTGACGAGCTGGCGCAACGTTATCCCAACTGCAAGCTGGTGCAAGGAGACTTCCGCGACTCAGAGTTGAGTGAGGAAGAGAGCGTGAGCTACTATGACGCTTTTGTCGCCCTGGGAGAGAACAGTGCCGTCAACATGATGGAGTGCATGATAGCCAAGACTAACGGTGTCCCCAAAACTATCGCCCAAGTCGAGGACATCCAGTTCATCTATGAGGCCGAGGCATTAAACATCGGCACAATCGTCAACAAGAAACTGCTGGCATCGAGCCGCATCTATCAGATTATGCTCGATGCCGACGAAGACAACGCCCGATGCCTGGCGCTGGCCGATGCCGAAGTGGCCGAAATCATCGTGAAGGAAGGCGACCGCGTCACCAAGTCGGCTGTCAAGGACTTGAAACTGAGTCGAGATTTCACCATTGCAGGTCTCGTGCGCAATGGTGAAGGCCAACTGGTGAACGGCAATACTCAAATTCAGGCTGGTGATCATGTGGTAGTATTCTGCCTGCAAGGAGCCATCCACAAACTCGACAAATACTTCTCGTGATGCACAAGCGTTCCAGCCAAAATATCAATTTTGCCATAGTGCTCAGGATGCAGGGGTGGCTGTTGCTCATCGAGGCAGCATTCATGCTCTTGCCACTCGCCATCTCGTGGTGGTTTGATGAGCCCACGGCGCTCAAAGCATTCATCTACAGTACAGCCATCACTGCTGGCGCAGGTGCCATCATGGCATTTGGCATCAGACCCCACAGCACGTCGATGCACAAGCGCGAAGGCCTGATGCTGACGGCTATCATCTGGGTATTCTTCTCATTGTTCGGGATGCTGCCCTACCTGTTCTCTGATACCTTCAACAATGTAACCGACGCCTTCTTTGAAACAATGGCCGGCTTTACAACTACCGGCTCAAGCGTCATCCGCTATGTGGAGGAGATACCTCGAGGAGTCCTGTTCTGGCGGGCGCTGACGCAATGGATTGGAGGCATGGGAATTATCCTGTTCACCTTGGCGGTCATCCCCATGCTGAACCAGAAAGGCGGCATCGCCCTGTTTAATGCCGAGGTCACAGGCATCACCCATGAGCGCTTGAGACCACGCGTGAGCCAAACTGCCAAAGACCTGTGGCTCATCTATATTGGCCTCACTGCTGTGCTGTCGATATTACTCATTTTGGGTCCCATGGACTGGTTTGATGCCGTGTGTCACGCCTTGACGACCACATCAACGGGCGGTTATTCCACCAAAAACATCGGTTTGGATTATTGGCATTCCAGCTATGTGTTTATCGTGGTAATCATTTTCATGTTCATCGGCGGTATCAGTTTCTCGCTCATTGCAGCAATATTTCGCGGAAACTTCAAGCGGTGGACCAACAACAACACCCTGCGCTGGTATTGCATGACCGCGCTCATCACTACGGTGGTCATTGTGGTTTACATGGCTTATATGGGATTCCTGGACAATAACTTTGACCGGTGTGTGTATGGCGCATTTGACACGATCTCGGCCATCACATCGACAGGATTCTCTACATTTGATTACGAGAACAGCGGTGAATTTGTCACCGTCATCCTCATGGTGATGATGTTCTTTGGCGGCATGGCGGGGTCCACATCGGGCGGTGCCAAGATGGACCGCCTTATCGTGCAGTTGAAAAACACCTCCAATGAGTTCTACCGCCTGTTGCACACCAACTCGGTGAGAGCAGTCCATGTCGATGGCAAACCCGTGCCCACCCATCTTGTGAGCAAGGTGAACACCTTCTTCACGGTGTATATCCTCATCATCATGGTGGTAGCGCTCTACCTCACCTTCTTTGGCATTCCCGTGTTTGACGCGATGTACACGTCAATGTCGGCCATCAGCAATGTGGGTATCGGTCACGGCGTGACAGGTCCCAACAGTTCATGGGCCGTTCTGCATCCCGCGGCCAAGTGGGTGCTCGCGTTTGAGATGATGATTGGGCGTCTGGAACTGTTCACAGTCCTCGTCGTCTTTACCCGTTCCTTCTGGAAAAAGGATTAATTGACGTCAGTTCGATGATTCTTTAATATCTACTGAAATTCAATAAGTTATCCCCAATAATACTTTGTAGAGCCGCAAAATATAGCGGCTAGTATCGATGACGAGGAAATAGAACTCGGCTAGAGAACACGAGAGACGCAAGATTTTGCGTCTCTACTGGTTTCTTCATCACATTAATTGCGGTTATAGCAGTGTGCTCTCGTCGATGAGGTTGTTGAGCATCGCAAAGACTGTCAAACCTGCCACGCTCTTGATGCCGGTCTTGTGGGTGATGTTCTTGCGGTGGCTGATGACGGTGTGCACGCTCACGTTAAGGGCATCGGCAATCTCTTTGTTGGTTTTGCCTTGTGCCAACTGGACGAGCACAGCGGTCTCGCGCTTGGTGAGCTCGTAACTGTTTTGTGAGTGTTCCTGTTTCTCGGGTGAGATCTGCGCAAGTGTCTCAATGATATGGGCCCTGCTGTCACAGATGTCAATCACGCCATCATACTGCTTGAGCAAATCCTGCCCTACATACTGGTAAACCAACGCGACTACAGCCATGGGGAAATCGGCTCGCACCTCAGCTGGGTTCTTGATTAACGTCGGATTCACTAGCAAGATGTCAGGACGCGTCGCGATGATGCGCTCTTCCAGCTGGTCGGTGCCCACCTCGGGTTCAAGCAGTTTAAACCTGATCTGCCCCTCCAGAATGGCCTTCAATCCAGCGACAATGACCTCCGATGGCTCTACTATCAACAGTTTCTGTTTCATTTCAAGATAGCATTTTCAAGGTGCTTGACCAGGGGAACCATGATTTTCTCCTCGATGAAGGTGTGCTTCTTCAAGTCCTCGCTCAGCCTCAGGATGTCATAAACCACATCCAGCACATTGTCATCATCGACTTGTGGGGGCAAGTACTTAAACACGATATTAAGCAGGTCGTCGAGTTTGCCCTCAATGTCGCTGTGGGTGTGAATAAACTCTCCAATGCTATAGGTCTTATCACGCTGGCCACTCATGAGTGCGCGGATATGAGGGAAGACATCACGCTCCTCGTGGGCGAAATGCGCCTCCACCTCATTCTTGTATTCCTTAAAGAAGCTGAGGAATACCTGCCCGATGCGCCCTTGCAGCTCCTTGGCGATGGCATCGAGGTGACGCTCGATGTGGGGCAAGCGCTTGTCAACATAGTATTGATGGGATTTCTCCAGATAGGGCACTAAATCCCTCATGTCGGTCCCCAAAATGGTGGCTGTCGAGGGTACATAGTTATTGAAGGTATAGACGTTGCAGATGAGGAGGAAAAACTCGGCATCTACCCCACTGCTCTCACACACGTCGGCAATAGACCGGTCACCAAAACCCAACGAGATGCCCAGTCGCGTGAGCATAGCAAGTAATGACGGATGGGCGGTTACCAAGTCGCTCAAGCGGCTATCGCTTGAGAAAAGGCGAGATTTCATCATTGGTTGAATATTACTGTTTACTTATTTTATAAGCGCAAAGGTAGCACTTTTCCGTCACAAGAGCAAATCGAGCACATCATTTGAAATATCCCTCACGGTCATAAATGAGGCAACGGCTGACATCCCAAGCCTTGAACTGGTGAGGAGTGAGAGACGAGCTGTCACCGATAATCGTCATGTTGCGGTGCTGGATGGCACTGGTCACTGGATACCTCAAGATACTATGCCCAAGTCCCTTCCACCGATAGGCATTGGCACCCATCACGTCAAGCAATGTTGGGAAGACATCTACTTGACCGATTACTGGGTCATAGCGCAAAGTGGTATCGGTGCCCCACACTATCAAGGGGATGCCCCAGTCATTGGGCGAGAACTCGCTGTCGGGTTTACCCTCGACACGGCTCAGATAAAGTTGGGTGTGGTCAGAGACAATCGCCACAACCGTGTTTTGTCTTAAGCCAAGACGATTGAGATCATCAATAAAGGCTCCGATGCAACTGTCGGTCAGGTTTACGCAATTTAAGTACCCACGTGCCTCGGCATTCAAGGTATCGCTCGCGGTGATCCACGTTGGGCGCACTTTATCCTCGGGAAAAGGCGCATGCATCGTCATGGTAACCATCTCCAAGAAGAATGGTTGCCGCAACTGCGGGAGCAATCGTGCAGCAAAATCGGTGAGCGCAGCATCATCCACATTATTGTGACGCATGAGCACACCGTCGGCATTCATGTTGTCACGCGTGTACAGGGAGTCGAAGCCATAAGTGCGAGATGTGACAGTCTGGTTCCAGTTCATGCCTGGAGTACAAATCACCTCGCGGCAATCATAGCCCTGCAGGGCCTCAGCCAGCGTTGGATAAGGGCCGTTGCCATGAACGACAGCGACAGCGGCATCGCGCAACGGCAACAGACCTGTGTTATAGATGAAATGGGCGTCACTGGAATGCCCATGGCTGGTCTCGAACAGCACATGAGGGGCATAAATGACACTATCGCCCGCCACTAGCTTGTTAAGCACAGGTGTCACCTCCTGCCCATCAATAGTCATGCCGATGGGCCAAGTGTGCAGCGACTCGACAATGATGAGCACAAGATTGTGCCGTTCGCCTCCAGCATAGGGGTTGTCGGTATAATGGGGACAATCCTCCTCCAAAAACCGGTCAACCTCGGCCCTCTCCTCCTCGCTGATCGAGAAATTATTGAAAACGGCCTGGTTCAACGAGTATATGCAATATGGTATCAAGCCGTTTTGTGAAAAATAGCCCCGATTGCTGAAGTTGTGCAGGAACCTGTTCTCAAAATTTTTCACGACCCCTCCATAACCCAACAACGCCATGATACCCGTCGCAGCCAAGGTAACCAGCAAAGGATTCTTTATGATGTCGCTTTTATTCTTCTGTCCCAATAAGCACACGACGATAAGCAGCAAGAAAGGCACCACAATCAACAGGTCATGCCATCGTAGCAGGGCCAGCGTGCTATCCATCAAGGTAGAGTTGACATTGTCGGTCAAGGTGAGGCTCTGCCACGGCATCAGATCATCATAGGCCCTGCAATAGCACAACTGCATCAGGCACCATAACGTCAACAACGTCATGGGAATCCAGACCAACCAACGCCAACGAGGCCGCAGTAACCAATAGGGACATAATAACAATAAGGCATTGCATATCGAAACAAAAGCCGCAGAGGCCATTCCTATACCACCCAATTTCTCGTTCACGCTGATAAACAGGCCACTCAAGGGAGATAGGAGTGTCGACAGGTTGCCAATTGATAACGGCACCATATACTGCTCAGACACCCCCCGCCCCATTATCGTCAAGTCGGCGACAAGAGCAAAACATTGCCAAGCAGCTACCAGCACACACAGCACAAAAAACAGTGTGCCATAGCGTTTTATATGTCGTGAACCGTTTTCCACAGCGGACAAAATAATCTATAGTCGTTTAATAATATAGGAAACCACGCCCCATACCTTGAAACTGCTATCCTCAGTCACATGGAGTTCAGGGAACTTTGCGTTAGCCGGGGTAAGATATACACCGTCCTCACGCACACTCAAGCGCTTGACGGTGAAATCCCCATCGATGAAACACACGGCGATATTGCCGTCATGAGGTGTAATCGAGCGGTCGATGATGAGCAGGTCACCCTCATTGATGCCAGCATCGACCATCGAGTCACCTATCACACGCGCACAAAATGTAGCTGCCGGAGTGGTGATGAGCGCCTGGTTCAAGTCAATGCAGTCGGCATATTCACCCTGGGCAGGACTGGGAAATCCAGCCTGCACTCTCGTCTCAAAAAACTGCAGACCAGACAGTTGTGCACCCTCGGCAGGCTCAACTTGTGATATTTTAATCTCCTGTTGCATTCTCACACTTTTACAATCAGGCCATCATAGGCCAATGACACCCCCTGGGGCAACAACTTGGGCGACTCGGCATGAAGCCCCATGCGGTCACTCATGTGGATAAGCAATGAGCGGCCAGGCTTGATGCGCTCAATGACAGCAAGAGTCTCATCCAGACACATGTGGGACATGTGCTCGCCCACGCGCAACGAATTAATAACCAGTAGAGGCACCCCATTGAGGCTATCCACCACCGCGCCATCGATGGTCTTGGCATCAGTGATATAGGCGAGCGGCCCTATGCGGAAGCCTATAATCGGCAACTTGTAATGCATGACCGGAATCGGCTCGACCCGCACTCCTTCCACCAGAAACGGGTCATCGTCAATAACGTGTTCCTCAAACTTGGCAACACCTGGATAAGGTTGGTCTGAGAAACAGTATGGGATGCGGTTGTGCAGGTCACGCAGCACATCGGCACGGGCATATATCGGCATGGGACGCTCAAAACAATAAGCGCGCAGGTCATCCAAGCCCGCCACATGATCAAAGTGGATGTGGGTAATCAGCACCGCATCCAGGTTGTCATCACTAGCCCGCAACATCTGGGTGCGGAAATCAGGACCGCAATCAATGAGAATCCTTGCACCCTGGTAGCGCACGATGGCCGATGTGCGCAACCTCTTATCTCGCGGATCGTCACTCATGCACACGGGGCAATGACACCTCAACATGGGTACACCTGTCGAAGTCCCTGTCCCGAGAAATTCTATTTCAAGCGTTGTGGGTTCCATCATCATTTCCTGAATTGCCTGAGCACACCATTCACAAAGAAAAGGTATGCTCCACCATCATAATACCAATACTCACGCAAACCCGACTGGTCGGCGCTCTCATTGATGTGCTTGGGATTGCCCAAGGCCAACCGACATTCCTCCTTGGTCATGCCCTCAACGACCTGTGCCCTCGTGATACGCTCCCAGTTCTCATCACTGATGGTTGTATAGAACAAATGCGGGTCAACAGCATCAAACAGGGCGTCAAAATCACGTCCCCGCATGGTTGAAGCATTATCACTCACCCACACCATTGCTCTCTCGTTATTGTCAATGGTCGTGAACAGCACCCTCAACGGCATCACCGCATTGCCAGGAAGCACGCTATCGATGTGCACCTTGATGAAATGGCGTCCGTCACGCATCTGTTCACTCTGGCGGTCATACCAAATGGGCGTGCGGATATAATAATCATTCCCAACCACCTGTCGCGCGATATGGTTCACCATGTCCATATCAACGAGCATCGGGATTGAAAAACTTGGGCTGAACTCATCGATTGTCTTTCCCGTGCGGTAGACATAGGTTTTACCGCCATCGGTGTCCTTGAAAATCAGGTTCACAGTGTTACGGTTATCGTAAATATCCCCAGTGTCATAACCCTGGAAACTTAATGTGTGACCTGCCAGTTGCACCGTGTCGATGTCAAAATCCCTAGAGCGGGCAAAAAGCAACCGAGCCTGATTGTCAACGACCCTGAAAAGTTTACCTTGACGCCATGCCGACACCGAGTCAACAAATGCATTCAGTGTCACTCTCGACTGATTGGCCCCAGCATGTTCAATGGCCTTGCGGACATCTTTCTCGCCAACATGTTCGGTCACTTCAATGCCAGTGCCACATGCCGTCGTCAACAAGCATGCAACCGCCACACAGAGGGCTAGCGGAAGACGATTATGAAATGACCGCCAACACATTAAGCGCTTATTATTACTTCTTGTTCTTGAGCATCTCGTCAATGGACTCGGTCACGGCATTAATGCTCATATCTCCTTCCATGACATCATTGATGATTTCCTTGGCAACCTCCTCGTCAGACATTCCATGACTGACTTTTAGGGTGGAGATATAAGGTGCATTGCGCTCACGTGACTTTTTCAGCGCTTCTCTGAAGGCGGCAATGGCTACAGAGTCGCCCTTGGCGATAATGGCTGCTTCCTGGGCGCGGATGCTATCATCCAGTGCCAGGACAGCCACTGAATCGCGCTGTTCACACAATTGGTCAAGTTGTTTGGCCATTTGCTCACCCTTGGCCTTGTAAGCATTGCTGTTATCACAACTCACCAGTGACAAAGCTATAATGGCCGACATCATCAGAAAAAACTTTTTCATGTTTCTAAATTTGTATTGTGTTATTTATTTGTTAGCGTTTGACAAGGCTCCACGCAGCGCGGTAGCCAGTTGGTCGGGACATGAGGTGTTCTTGTACCCGCATCTGATGCCCTGCAACCGGTCGGCCACTTCACTGGCTTTCATGCCTCTCACGAGGGTTGCGATGCCCTGCAGGTTGCCATGGCATCCGCCATAAAACATCACATCCCGCAAGATTCCGTCCTCATCAATTTCCAAATCGATCTGTGAGGAGCAAGTGCCTTGAGTATAATAAGTATATTTCATTTATCTATTCTTGGTATTAATAGCCCGACAAGACCATGAGTTTCTCTTGGTCGAGCAGTTTCAATTCGTTACTGTCATAATCCAGAATCCCCTCCTCACTGAAACGGTCTAGGGTGGCAATGAGCGTAGTGCGCTGAGTACCCAGCAGGGCACAGAGATCTTTCTGCTTATACCTCAATGTGACATCGGTCGCGCCAGGCGCTACCAAGTTATTCACCAGGATAGCCAACCGCTCACCAACTGAACCATCTTTTACCGACAATGACGATGACAGACTGCGTTGACTGCCCGAGGAGAGGTAATTGAGGATATTGAACAGGAACACCTTATCAGAATTAATCATCTTGATGTAATCGCTCTTGAGCAACTGGAGTATACCGCATGCACCATCGGCAACAGCAGTGAACGGATAGGTGGTTGCACGCCCAAACAAGTACTCGGCAGCGAGCACGTGGGGTGTGGATAAGGTCTGCAACAAGGACACGCGCAGGTTAGAAAAGGGCATCTCTACCCTAACCCGACCTGAAACGATGAACTTGATGTGGGTACAGACATCACCTACCGTGACGATTGGGTCGCCATTCCTGTATTTGAGGAAATGAAACGGCAATTTCTCAACCAGAGCCGTAATCCTCTCGGTGCTCACACCCTGGAAGAGTGGCAACTGCATCAATTGCTGGTACATGCTGTTCATAACGATTACACTGATGATTTTATTTTAATCGGTCAATCACCTGTTCAATGCTCAGGGTCTGCTGATCGCCAGTAGCCATGTCCTTGAGGGTGATGGTGCCATTTTGCACCTCATCGGCACCCACTATAGCGACAAAAGGAATCTGGCGGTCGTTGGCATAGTTCATCTGCTTCTTCATCTTGGAGCAGTCAGGATACAACTCAGCGCTGATACCAGCACGGCGCAAAGCCATGATGTGCCGCAGCGATGCCGAAGCCTCATCCTCGCCAAAGTTGACAAACATCACCTTGGCAGTCGCCATCGTGTCGGCGGGATACAGGTCGAGTGCATTGAGCACATCATAAATACGGTCGGCACCGAAGCTGATGCCCACGCCCGACAAACCAGGCATGCCAAAGACGCCAGTCAGGTTGTCATACCTGCCGCCGCCAGTAATGCTGCCAATGGCCACGTCAAGTGCCTTGACCTCGAGAATCGTGCCCGTGTAGTAGTTCAGGCCGCGTGCCAGTGAGACATCGAGTTCAACTCGGGCTCGTGTGCCTAGTGCAGCCACATGGTCAAGCACATAACGCATTTCCTCGATGCCCTTCATGCCCACCTCGCTGGAGCCAAGCATCGATGAGAGCGAGTCAAGGCGCTCCTCATTGGAGCCATCAAGGGCAAGCAGGGGCTGCAAGGTAGTGATGGCCTCATCGGTGAGACCCTTCTCACGCAATTCGGCATTGACATTGTCAATACCTATCTTGTCGAGCTTGTCGATAGCAACGGTGATATCCACAATCTTGTCGGCCGCGCCAATGACTTCGGCGATGCCGCTCAGGATCTTGCGGTTATTGAGCTTGATGGCGACATTGATGTTAAAGCGGTTGAACACCTCATCAATCATCGTCACCAGTTCCACCTCGTTGAATAACGAATCACTGCCCACGATATCGGCATCACACTGGTAGAACTCACGGTAGCGGCCCTTTTGCGGGCGATCGGCGCGCCACACAGGCTGCACCTGATAGCGCTTGAACGGCATCTGCAAGTCGTTGCGGTGCTGCACCACATAGCGGGCAAACGGTACCGTCAAGTCATAACGCAGTCCCTTCTCGCTGATCTTGGTGGTCAGGTGCAGGGAGTCGTGGGCCGACAGCAGTTCATCGGGGGCATCCTTGAGGTAATCGCCGCTGTTCAGAATCTTGAACAGCAGTTTGTCGCCCTCCTCGCCATATTTGCCCATGAGGGTTGACAAGTTCTCGACGGCAGGAGTTTCTATCTGCTGAAAACCGTACAGCAGAAACACGTCCTTGATGGTATTAAAAATATAGTTGCGGCGCGCCATCTCTATAGGTGAGAAGTCGCGTGTCCCCTTGGGGATGGATGGTTTTTGTGCCATTATTTATCTATTATTGTATCTTTTTTTAAAAAAATTCATTATTAACGGCGTCTGCCGACGAGGGCTATCGCTACATAATATAATAATGTGGCTAGTGAACCTAAGGCAGCGACAACATAGGTATAGGCAGCGGCGCGAAGCGCATCCTTAGCCTGAACCAACTGCTGGCCTCCAGCAATGCCTGAACCTTCAAGCCACTTGATAGCGCGGTGGCTGGCATCAATCTCTACTGGCAGCGTCACAAAGCTGAACAGCACTGTCGAGGCAAACAAGGCAATGGCTATGTAGAGTGGTATTACACTGAACTCATACAGGGCAATACCTGCCACTAGCGCCCATGAAATGTACTTAGAAGCAAACGATACCACAGGCACCATCTTGGTGCGCAACTGCAACATGCTGTAGCCCACCTTGTGCTGGATGGCATGACCACACTCGTGGGCAGCCACGGCAGCAGCGGCAATGCTGTTAGTGCCATAGACCGGCTCACTCAGGTTCACCGTCATGTTAGCAGGATTGAAGTGATCGGTCAACTGTCCGCTCACACTTGTGACTTGAACGTTACCGCACCCATTCTGCTGCAACATCGCATTAGCGACGTCACGGCCTGCCATAGGTACTCCCAGAGGCACCTTACTATACTTAGCGAATTTCGTTTTGAGGGAGTTCTGAACAACGATGCTCAGGATGGTAATGACTCCAAAAAGAATGTAAACAAACATAATTCTATCAATTATTTAGTGATTAATCTGTTATTGTCCATTTTGGCACGAAATTTGTACTAACTCGTGCCGGACATCATTATAAAGCGCAAAGTTAGCGTTTTTTGTCCGCAAAACAGTCCAAAAGGACAATAAAAGTAGAAAAAATTGAATTTTTGGAGCAAAAAAGTTTGGTAATTCAAAAATAGCCGTTACATTTGCGGCGTTGAATTTTATGTTTTATTATTAACTTTATTAAAATCAGTTGTTTTATTATGAAGAAGTTTTTATTGATGTTTGCAGCTGTAGCTGCTATCGCTTTTGTTGGTTGCAAGACCGAGACCAAGCCCGCTGAGGAAACTCCCGTAGAAGAGGCTCCCGTTGCTGAGTACACCGTTGAGAGTGTTACTAACGACCTGATGAACGCTGCCGACGAGGCAACCGCTGTTTCTCTGCTTGATGGTATCAAGGCTAAGGCTGAGGAGTTGCTGAATGGTGGTGACCAGGCTGGTTACTTCAACATCATCAACATCCTGAAGACCGTCTTTGAGAACAACAAGGAGGCTATCATTGCCAAGATCCCCGCTCTGGCTGACAAGTTGGATGCTTACATCACCGTTCCCGAGGAGTTGAAGGCTGGTTTCACCGAGTTTGTAACTAAGGCTGCTGCCGAGAAGGCTGGTGAGGCTGTTGACGCTGCTAAGGATGCCGCCGGTGAGGCTGTTGACGCTGCTAAGGACAAGGCAAATGAGGCCGTTGACGCTGCTAAGGACAAGGCAAATGAGGCCGTTGACGCTGCCAAGGGTAAGGCTGCTGACGCTGCTCAGGCTGTAGCTGACGAGCTCAAGAAGTAATCTTGATTATTATTAATCCTTATAGAATGAGGGCTGGTCCATGTGACCAGCCCTCATTTGTTACACCGTATTTTGTCATTTTAGCATCGTCTCATGACTGGTGGCTGTGTCATAATTCAACGTCGCAATATTTAACCGTGCTACGCACGGGAAATTTATACAAATTAATTGAAAAATTGATATAAAAATTTAATTTGCTTAATTTAAATACAAAATTTGTTTTAATTTCCCGCTCGTTAGAGCGGTTATTATTTCGGGCGAACATTTATGACACACACTCTACAGGCTCACTTATCATGTGACATTTTTCTGATAGGCTAACCGCTCGTCGCCGTTCAAGAGGTAGATGATGCCGCAGTAAGTGAAGCCATAACGCTCGATGACATGACGCATGATGACATTGTCGCGATGGGTGTCGATGCGCAGGTTACCTGCCACGGCCATGCAGTAGTCCATCACGTCATTGAATATGCCATGACTGGCTGCCGTGCTTGCCAATCGATGCACAACATAATAGGGCGCGTCATCAAGCCAATCGCCCTCAAATATCTCCTTATATGTGGGCTCGGGACCCGGAATGAAAGCAAACGAGGCGACAATTTCGCCACTGTCCTGTTCTACACACAAACAGCAATGACCGTTGTCAATGTCCTGCTTGATAGTCTCCTCGCTGGGATAACCGTCAATCCACTGATTCACATTGCCACACGAGCGCATGATGCCACGCGCCTCTTCAACGAGTCGCATTATCACAGGCACATCGCCCATGGTTGCCAGTCTAAAAATTCTTTTTGGATTCATCTGCCTGTTTCTTTTTGGCAAATTTAGACAATTATTGGAAATTCTTCTTATTTTTGCGACAATAATCACAAAAATAACTACTGACAATAATGGATTTACTACAAGCCATCAAGGAGCGCCACTCGGTGCGCAAGTATATCGACCGACCTATCGAGGCCGAGAAAGTCGCTGCAATCAGGCAGTTCATCGACGAGTGTAACCGCGAGAGCGGCCTGCACTTGCAACTGGTGACCGACGAACCGCTGGCCTTCTCAACGGGAATATTCAGTTACGGGAAATTCACCGGCGTGACGAACTATATCGCTCTGGTCGCTCCCAAGCAGGGCGATTACCGCGAAGCCATCGGTTACCAAGGCGAGAAAATCGTCCTGTTTATGCAGACGCTGGGACTCAACACCTGCTGGGTGGGACTCACGTTCAAGGACATCAAGGACGCCTATGTCCTAAACCCTGGCGAGGAACTCAAGTTTGTCATCGCCTGTGGTTATGGCGAGGATGGCGGCGTGCAACATCCTCAGAAAAAGCCCATCACCCACTTCTATCGCGACAAGCGGGGTACTACCGAGCCCATTCCCGACTGGTTCATGCGCGGCATCGAGGCCGCAATGATAGCGCCCACTGCTGTCAACCAGCAGAAGTTCCTGTTCACGCTCTTACCCGGTGGACGCGTCGAGGCAAAAGCTAAGTTTGACTTCATCGGCTACTCCCACTACGACCTGGGCATCGTGAAATACCACTTTGAAGTCGGCGCAGGAAAAGAGAATTTCTCATGGGTAACATCCCCAGGCAGTAGGTAGCTTCTCGGCCATCAATCATCACTGCCAAACTGTGATTGAAAAGAGAAGACAATAGCCGAAATCATTTCTTTTCGATGCTTGGTTTTGTTTTCCCGATAATTCTGTGTAATTTTGCACATTAAAAAAAAGAACCACTAATAACTCATTTTAATAGACCAGAGATTATGTATAACGTCAAATCGAACCATGCCGATGAGTTCATCGACGATAGCGAAATACTAGAGACACTCGCCTATGCCGAGAAAAACAAGAGCAACCGCGCCCTGATTGAACAAATCATTGACAAGGCCTCTTTATGCAAGGGGTTGACCCATCGTGAAGCCGCTGTGTTGCTCGACTGCGACCAGCCCGACCTGATTGAGCGCTACGAACAGCTAGCCAAGGATGTGAAACGCCGTTTCTATGGCAACCGCATCGTGATGTTCGCCCCGCTTTATCTATCTAACTACTGCATCAATGGCTGTGTATATTGTCCTTACCATGCCAAGAACAAGACCATCCCGCGCAAGAAACTCAGCCAGGAGGAAATCCGCGCCGAGGTTGAGGCGCTGGTCAAAATGGGCCACAAGCGCATTGCCCTGGAGGCTGGCGAGCACCCCGTGATGAACCCGCTGGAATACATCCTGGAATCAATCCACACCATCTATAACACCAAGGTGGGCAACGGTGAAATCCGTCGCTTGAATGTGAATATCGCTGCTACCGAGGTCGAGGCCTACGAGAAACTCAAGGCCGCTGGCATCGGTACCTATATCCTGTTCCAGGAGACTTATAACCGCAAGAATTACGAGGCCCTGCATCCCACGGGCCCCAAGAGCAACTACTGCTATCACACCGAGGCCATGGATCGTGCCCAGCTGGGCGGTTGTGACGATGTGGGCATCGGCGTATTGTATGGATTGACGACCTACCGCTACGACTTCGTGGGCTTGCTGATGCATGCCGAGCACCTTGAGGCCCGCTTCGGCGTGGGACCGCACACCATCAGCGTTCCGCGCATCTGCCCCGCCGAGGACATCTCGCTCGACGAGTTCCCCGATGTGCTGCCCGATGAGATCTTCTGCCGCATCATTGCGGTGATCCGCCTTGCAGTGCCTTACACTGGCATGATCATCTCGACCCGTGAGAGCCAGAGCGTACGCACCAAGGTGCTTGATCTGGGCGTATCGCAGATTAGTGGTGGTAGCCGCACCAGCGTGGGTGGCTATACTACCGTTGAGCGCCACGACGAGACTGCGCAATTTGATGTGAGCGACACGCGCACCCTCGACGAGGTCATCAACTGGCTGCTCTCCATTGGCTACCTGCCCAGTTTCTGCACCGCCTGCTACCGTTCGGGACGCACCGGCGACCGCTTCATGGAGCTGTGCAAAGCCGGAAAGATTGGTGACATCTGCACTCCCAATGCGTTGATGACGCTCAAGGAGTATCTCATGGACTTTGCCAGCGAGGACACCATTGCCAAGGGTAATATCCTCATCGAACAGGAGTTGGCCAAGATCAAGAATGCCCGCGTACGCGAAATTGCTACCCAGCACATCAATGAAATCGCTGCTGGCCAGCGCGACTTCTACTTCTAAGATTTAACAACAGAAAAAACCTCAAGGAATACAACAAAACAAATAAACCAAATCGTTATTCTGTATTTGTTGTATTCCTTGCTTTATATATAATTGGAAGTGAACGGATTGAACAATACTCCCAGAAGTGAACGGTTGCACATCGCGTTGTTTGGACGGCGCAATGTGGGCAAGTCTTCGCTCATCAATGCACTCACGGGGCAACAGATTGCCATAGTGAGCGACGTGGCCGGCACTACGACCGACCCAGTGAGCAAATCGATGGAAATTCTGCCACTGGGCCCATGTGTGCTGATTGACACGGCTGGATTTGACGACACGGGCGAGGTGGGTGACCTGCGCACCGAGCGAACCCGCGAAGTCATCAAGCAAGCTGACATCGCCATACTTGTCACTGACGGCACTACACTCGATAAAGAATTAGCGTGGGCCGCGCTACTCAAACAGGCCAACGTACCTTTTGTAGCCGTACTGAATAAGGTGGACTTGATGCACGAAGTGCCCTCTGCCCTACTCACTGATATTGCCAAGCGGCTGGGCTGTGACGCCATTCCAGTCAGCGCCAAGAATGGAGATGGACTCAATTTACTGCGCAATACACTGGCTGGCCTTATGCCCGAGAGCGGAAACCAGTCGCTCACCGGCAATCTTGCCCAAGCGGGTGACACCGTGCTGCTGGTCATGCCGCAGGACCCGCAAGCGCCTAAAGGCCGACTCATCCTGCCACAAGTGCAGACCCTGCGTGACCTGATGGACAAAGGGTGTATTGCCATCTGCTGCACGACCGAGGATATTGACCGCACACTGGCCGCATTAAAGGAGCCGCCGCACCTGATCATCACCGACTCCCAAGTGTTTGACATCGTGGAGCAAAAAAGACCTGCTGAAAGCCAACTCACTTCCTTTTCAGTACTGATGGCGGCCCATAAGGGTGACATCCGATACTTTGTGGAGAGTGCCCCAGCCATCGACAGCTTGACTGAACAATCCCGAGTGCTCATTGCCGAGGCCTGTACTCATGCCCCGCTGGCAGAGGACATCGGTAGGGAAAAAATTCCCCGCATGCTGCGCCAGCGTGTGGGGCAAGGATTGACGGTGGATATTGTGGCAGGTAAGGATTTCCCGTCTGATGTCACAGGCTATGACCTGGTCATCCATTGTGGTGGCTGCATGTTTAACCGCAAGTTCATGCTCTCTCGAGTGGAACAATGCCGTACCCAGGGTGTGCCCATGACCAACTATGGCATCACCATCGCCCATGTCAAGGGCATTCTCGCTAAAGTCTCCATCCCTTGACATATCCATCAAAATCAAAAAAAATCCGTGTAAACTCATGATTTACACGGATTTTTAATATTGTTTGGATTACTACTGTTACTTCACTTCCTCATAGGTAGTGTCCTCGACGTTGTCGCCGCCCTGATTGGGATTGCCACCCTGTTGGGGACCGCCCTGGAAACCGCCCATGTTATTGGGGTCGAAACCTGCACCAGGCTGTCCCTGTGCACCACCGGCCTGCTGATACATCTTCTCGAAGAGCGAGTTCAGTTCGGCGGTTGCAGTGTCAATAGCAGCGAGATCCTGGCTCTTGTGAGCATCTTTCAGCTTGCCAAGGGCACCCTCAATCTGGCTCTTGATGTCGGCGGGGAGCTTATCACCGCTGTCCTTGAGCACCTTCTCGGTCTGGAAGATGAGGGCATCAGCGCCGTTGATCTTATCGATACGCTCCTTCTCGGCAGCGTCAGCAGCAGCGTTGGCTGTAGCCTCGTCTTTCATACGCTGGATTTCGGCGTCGCTCAGGCCGCTCGATGCCTCGATGCGAATGCTCTGCTCCTTGCCGGTAGCCTTGTCCTTGGCGCTCACGTTCATGATACCGTTAGCGTCGACCTCAAAGGTCACCTCAATCTGAGGAATGCCACGGGGAGCGGGAGCGATACCATCGAGGTGGAAGCGGCCCAAAGTCTTGCAGTCCTTAGCCATGGGACGCTCGCCCTGCAGGACGTGGATCTCTACCTCAGGCTGGTTGTCGGCAGCGGTCGAGAAGACCTGACTGCGGCGGGCAGGAATGGTCGTGTTGGCCTCAATGAGCTTGGTCATTACGCCGCCCAGAGTCTCGATACCCACACTCAGGGGCACAACATCGAGCAGCAGCACATCCTTGACATCGCCAGTGAGCACACCACCCTGGATGGCAGCACCAACAGCCACTACCTCGTCGGGGTTAACACCCTTAGACGGAGCCTTGCCAAAGAATTTCTCCACAATCTGCTGAACGGCGGGGATACGGGTTGAGCCACCCACGAGGATCACCTCGTTGATGTCGCTGGTGTTCAAACCGGCATCGGCAAGTGCCTTGCGGCAGGGCTCGATGGTGCTCTGAATCAAGTCATCGCACAACTGCTCAAACTTGGCACGTGACAGGGTCTTTACCAAGTGCTTGGGCATACCGTCAAGTTGGGTGATGTAAGGCAGATTGATCTCGGTGCTAGTTGAGCTGGAGAGCTCAATCTTAGCCTTCTCGGCAGCCTCTTTCAAGCGCTGGAGTGCCATGGGATCCTTGCGCAGATCCATGTTGTTCTCCTGCTGGAACTCATCGGCAAGCCAAGTGATGATGCGCTGGTCAAAGTCGTCACCACCCAGGTGGGTATCACCATTGGTGGCCTTTACCTCAAACACGCCGTCACCCAATTCCAGGATAGAGATATCAAACGTACCACCACCCAGGTCAAACACGGCAATGCGCTTGTCGCTGTTGTCCTTGTCAAGACCATAAGCCAATGCGGCGGCGGTGGGCTCGTTCACGATGCGCTGCACCTTCAAACCGGCGATTTCGCCAGCTTCCTTGGTGGCCTTGCGCTGTGAGTCGTTAAAATAAGCAGGCACGGTGATGACAGCCTCGTCAACGGTTGTGCCCAAATAATCCTCGGCAGTCTTCTTCATCTTTTGAAGAATCATGGCCGAAATCTCCTGCGGTGTGTACTGGCGGCCGTCGATCTCAACGCGGGGCTGGTTGCTACCGTTGTTGATGACCTTGTAAGGCATGCGGTTCACATCGTTCAAGACGTGGTCATAGGTCTCACCCATGAAACGCTTGATGGAGAAAACAGTTCCTGTGGGGTTCATAATGGCCTGACGCTTTGCGGGATCACCCACGATGCGCTCGCCACCATCCTTGAAAGCTACCACCGAGGGGGTGGTGTTTCTTCCTTCGCTGTTAGGAATAACAACAGGCTTTGAACCTTCCAGAACCGAAACACACGAGTTAGTTGTACCTAAATCGATTCCAATAATCTTTCCCATAATTTAATCTCTCTTTCTTTATTTTGTTTTTAGTTGTTAATAATCATTTATTATAGTATGATGACTTGTGATAAATCACCAATTACCTTAGCCATATCTGCAAAGGATGTGCCAAAACATGACGGCTGACACATTGTCAGCAAAAGTGACACTTCCAAAAAGTCATTTTTCTCATTTATTTGTGTTAACTTTGCAAAAACCAAAACTAGCATCGACATGCGACACCTATTATTGATTATCACAGCCTTACTCGCCACACTGGTGATACAGGCACAAACCAAGGGGCCCGAATGGCTTTCAGAAGCCGTTATCTATCAGATTTATCCATCCTCATTCATGGACAGCGACGATGACGGCATTGGAGACATTAATGGCATCATCTCCAAGTTGGATTATGTGCAGCGGTTGGGTGTCAACACGATCTGGTTCTGCCCGATGTTTGCCTCGGCATGGCAGGACGGCGGATATGACGTGACCGACTTTTACAGCATTGACCCCCGTTTTGGCAGTAATGATGACATGAAACGCCTGCTCCTCGAGGCGCACATCCGTGGCCTCAAAGTGTGTCTTGACCTTGTGGCAGGTCACACGAGCGACCAGCATCCATGGTTCAAGGCGTCGTCAAGGCAAGAAGCCAACCGCTACTCAGACTATTACATGTGGACCGACAGCATCAGTGAAGCCGAATTAGCGACCCTGGAACGACGCCACCGCACCCATGACCCCGCCATCGCCACTTGGGGCAGCTATGGCTTGGCCAACGCTCCCAGGGCGAAATACTACCGGAAAAATTACTTTGAGTTCCAGCCCGCGCTCAATTATGGCTATGCCAACCCTGACCCATCCGATCCCATGCAGCAACCGATCGATGCCGCAGGGCCCAAACTGGTCAAACAGGAAATGCGCAAGATCATGACCTACTGGTTTGACATGGGTGTTGACGGTTTTCGCGTCGATATGGCATCATCGCTCATCAAGAACGACCCTGACAAGAGTGAGAACATCAAACTGTGGCAGCAGATGCGCCGATGGATGGAAAAGCACTATCCGCAATGTGTCCTCATTGCCGAGTGGAGCAATCCAGAACAGGCCTTGCAGTCGGCATTTCATATTGATTTCATGATCCACTTTGGGCTGCGGGGATATGATGCCCTGTTTTTCCCGAAAGGCGCACCCGATTGCGGCCCCTACGACTACTGCTACTTTGACGCCAGTGGCTTGGGTGACGCCACGCCATTTATCACCAATTTCACTAAAGCTTACACCGCTACCCGCGAGTTGGGCTACATCTCCATCCCCACGGGCAATCACGACATCATCCGCCCCAATTACGGCAACCGCAACACGGTCGAGCAACTTAAGGTGAAAATGCTATTCCATCTCACCATGCCTGGTGTGCCCTGCATCTATTATGGTGACGAGATTGGCATGAAATATCAGCCTGGACTGCCCAGCAAGGAGGGTTCTAGAGAAAGAGCCGGCTCGCGCACACCCATGCAGTGGACCGAAGGATGGAACGCTGGCTACTCGACATGTGACCCGCGGATGCTATACCTGCCCCTTGCTACCGATGGAGGCGCGCTCACCGTTGAAGTCCAGGACAAAGACAAAAACTCGCTACTCAACTTCACGCGCGCGCTCATCAAGTTGCGCCACCAGTTGCCGGCTTTGGGTAATGACGGCTCATGGCAGATGCTGAGCGATCCAGCCCGCTATCCCATGGTTTACCAGCGCGAGAAAGACGGCCAGCGCCTTGTTGTCGTCATCAATCCCAGCGGAAAGAAAGCAAACACCAGCTTTGACACTCAAGCTATCCCAGGTAAAGAAGTCTTCTCGACGGGTAAGATCCACTACAGCATCGGCAAACAACTGGATCACGTCACCGCACAGCCCTTCTCGGCTGCAATTTTCCAATAGCATGGAGGTTCATACGATGAAGCTTCTAGGGACATTTTCATGTTTTTTTCAAGTTTCATAGAAAAAACGGGAGCGAATTGCCACTTTTTTATTAACTTTGCTTGCTAGTGAAGGTAGGCTGCGTTTCGGGATTGCAAACAAAAAATTGGTTTTTTGTTTGGCACTCCGCTCAACTTGCACTACCTTTGTATGTTTGAACTATGCCTTCATGGCAATTCAAAAGAAATGTGGGACTAATTAAAATCAAGTTAATATTATGATTATCATCGGTATTGCCGGCGGCACCGGCTCAGGTAAAACTACAGTAGTACGCAAAATCATGGAACGCCTGCCCGAGGGCGAGGTGGGTGTCATCTCTCAGGATTCCTATTACAAAGACTCGAGCCACGTGCCTGTCGAAGAACGTCAAAACATCAACTTTGACGAGCCGGCAGCCTTTGACTGGAACCTGCTGCTGGAGCACGTGAAGATGCTTAAGCGCGGCGAATCTATTGAGATGCCCACCTACAGCTACCTGACCTGTTCACGCCAGGAGGAGACCGTTCCCATGGGACCTCACGATGTGGTCATCATCGAGGGTATTATGGCGCTGGTGGATGCGCGCCTGAGGAAGATGATGGATATCAAAGTGTTTGTCGATGCCGATGGCGATGATCGCCTGATACGCGTCATCTCACGTGACTGCATTGAGCGCGGCCGCACTGCCGAGGCTGTTATTGAGCGTTACCAGCGAGTACTCAAGCCCATGCACCAGCTGCACATCGAACCTACCAAGAAATTTGCCAACATCATCATCCCCGAGGGTGGTAACAACGAGGTCGCCATCAACCTCATTACCGACTATATCAAGGGTCGCTTGACCACTGGCAAGAAGAAATGAAACTGCCCTGGCAAAACAACGGCAAGGCCGAGCAGAGCACAGGCGTGAAGCCCGGTGACAAACAAACCGCCGCTCGCCTCAACGCTTCGGGTGAGGCGGGTACGCTTGTGCTCAGCACCGATAACCTTGTGAAGAAATACCGCCAGCGCACGGTCGTTAACCACGTTTCCATCAATCTGCATCAAGGCGAGATCGTCGGACTGCTGGGGCCCAACGGCGCCGGCAAGACCACGACGTTCTACATGACTACAGGCCTCATCACCCCCAACGAGGGGCGTGTGTTCCTCAATGATGTGGACATCACTACCCTACCCGTCTATAAGCGCGCTCAACTGGGCATCGGCTATCTGCCACAGGAGGCGTCGGTCTTCCGCACATTGAGCGTCGAGGACAATATCCGCACTGTGTTGGAAATGACCACGCTCACCCCGGCCGAGCAAAAGGACCGCCTGGAGCAACTCATCAGCGAGTTCCACCTGCAGAAGGTGCGCAAGAACCTAGGTAACCGCCTCTCGGGTGGCGAGCGCCGTCGCACCGAGATTGCCCGCGGCCTAGCCATCAACCCGCGCTTCATCATGCTTGATGAACCGTTTGCCGGTGTTGACCCTATCGCCGTTGAGGACATCCAGAGCATCGTCTATAGCCTCAAGAGCAAGAACATCGGCATCCTTATCACCGACCACAACGCCCCCGAGACGTTGAGCATCACCGACAGAGCCTATCTGCTGTTTGAGGGCAAAATCCTGTTCCAAGGCACCAGCGAGGAACTGGCCGAGAACCCCACCGTCCGCGACAAGTACTTGGGTCACAATTTCATCTTCCGCCGCAAGCACTTCGACTGAAGTTCTTCAAGCAACTTCGACAACAAAACAACCGGGACAACAACGATGATTTAGTAGTGTTGCCTCGGTTGTGTTTTTGTTGTGGTGGTTGTTTGATTAACGGTGACGGCTGATACGCCAGATGGTGCCCTCGATGAGCGAGCAGTAAATGTCACCCGTCGCGGGGTCGAGTTCGAAGCCATTGACCTCACTGGAACCAAGGCGATAAGTGAATTCGAGTTCATGGGTGACAGCATTGACCACGGCCAGCATGCCACGGCGGGAGCCGCAGTAGATGTACCCATTGTGCTCAAGAATGATGCAAGGAGCGTGCTCGTAGCCAAAGCCCAAATCCACCTTCCACAACAACTCATATTGCTTGCCCGTGCTCATGGCGACCAGCTCACCATCCATGGTCTTGGCGTAAGCCACTTTGCCGTCGGCACTGCGGCCCAGGCTCTCGCGAACTTTGTTGTCGTTCTTCTCTCGCCACAGTTCAATGCCGCTCTTGCGGTCGAATGCAGTGGTAAAACGGTCAGGGGCAACAATCACAACATGGTCTGGAGTAACGACGGGCACCACGTTACCAGGGCTGTAAAGGTTCACATTCTTGCCGTTGTTCCACTGCCAATGCAAGTCACCCGTGCGGCGGTCAAGTGAGCGCAGATAGGTGTCCCATGCACCGAAGACGACATCGTTGCTATCCACGACGGGCGCAGCCTGGCAGTAATTATTGATACTATCAAAGTGCCACAGCAGACGGTGCCGCTTCACATCCCAGGCCTGGAACGTCTTGAAACCGCCTTGATAGAGGATGCCGTCCTTGACCACGCCATCGGCCACGTAAGGGCCATCGGCATCATATTGCCATTTGGGTTTACCCGTCTTTTTGTCGAGCCAAACGAGGCGCTTGTCGCTGGTGGGCAACACGATGTACTTGTCGCTCACGGCGGGACGCGAAAAGAGCATCGCATCGGTCTTGTACTGCCAGCGCAGTACACCCGTCTTTTTGTCAACTGCTTTGCAATAGCCCAACGAATTGCCTAAATAAAGGTTCTTGTCGTCAACGCCCACACGGGTAAAAATGGAGGCGTTGTCGGCCACCACGCGCTCAATGACGATGCCATCGGGCACCTTATAATGTTCCTCGTCGAGTTGAGGCGTATAATAGTCAAGATTGATGCGATAGGAGAACATCACCTCTGGCTCCCGCCCTATCACCTTATTATATACATATATCCACTGGCGGTCCAGGTCGATGGTCATCAACGTGTAGCCGTAGTTGCCGCCGCCCATGTCCAGGGCGCGCACCATCAGGCCGTTGATGCCGTCAGTCTCATACAGGCGCCAAGTGTGGTAGTGTCCGCACTGATGAGTAATGACAGGGTACTTCTTGAGGATACCGACATAGGCGCGGTAATTGTCCAGGTCATCGAGAATTGGATAGTGGTTAACACTCAACACCCGCATGCCAGATTTAACCATCACGTTAAGGGTGCTGTCAAGCCACAAGAGGTCCTCCTGCTTGATGTGGCCATCGCCCATCTTCATGAAGGGACCACAATTCATGCCAATGACCACCAGGTCATCGACAGTGAACACAAATCGGTCGCTGCCCCACAAGTCGTTGAACGTCTTGCACGCACTCTGGCTCCAATTGTTCTCGTGGTTACCGGGGATGATATAAAACGGATGGGTAATGCCATCCAGGATGCCCTTGATGTTGACAAGCTGCTCGTCGCTGCCCTCGTTGGTGAGGTCGCCTGTCAACATGACCGCATCCACATCGGCAGCGTTGATTTCGGCCACAGCCTCACGCAGTTTGCCCTCGTTAGCATTGCCGGGTGTCACATGCACATCACTCAGGATGGCCAACTTGACCACCCCACCCTGCACGTTCAAAACCAGTAGGAACAATAACGCAAAAAGAACTATATACTTTTTCATATCTCGCTTGAATTGACTATTGTGCTACAAAATTACGACAAAATTCTAACAACTAAAAACCAGCGACTAACAACTTTTTAGTACCTTTGCCGCAAAATGAGGCACGAACTGTACATAGCCCGACGCATGAAACTCGACAGCGGCCAGCAAAAAGGCTCTCCCAGCCTGACGGTCGCTCTCGTGGGCATCGTGCTTGCCGTGGTGGTGATGATCCTGTCGATTGCCATCGTCATGGGCTTCAAGGGCGAGATTTCGGGCAAGATCATGCAACTTGACGCTCACCTGAGGGTAACCAACGCCGCCCTAGGCATCGATGAGAACTATGCCACGGTCAACGGCCGTGAAGTGCGCGAGGCCATCGCCGAAGATGGAGCCTTCTCGCCACGGGTCGAGAGCGTGAGCCTCATCGCTGACAAGAGTGCCATCCTCAAGACCGACGAGAACTTCATGGGCATCAATTTCAGGGGCGTTGACAGCGGCTATGATTTCCGTTACCTGAAGTCCAAACTCATTGAGGGCGACATCCCCGAAGTGGCCGACACAGCCTCGTCTAATCAGATTATCATCTCCAAGACCGTAGCCGACCGCCTGCTTCTTCATGCCGGCGACAAGGTACACACCTATTTTATTGACAATAATATTAAGGTGAGGAATCTGACGGTGAGCGGTGTGTTTGAAACCGATTTGGAGGCCTTTGACAACGCCTACATCGTGGGCGGCATCGGCATCATCCAAGGCGTGAACGGCTGGAACGGCGACACTGGCACACAGGTCGCGATCAACATGAAGAATACCAGCGACCTGGATTATGACGGATATTGCCTGTATTCCATACTGGCCGAGAGCACTGTTAAGCGCGAGAGCAAAAACCTGTTTATTGTCACCACGAACGAGCAGAACAACCTGCCCTTCTTTGCCTGGCTGCAGATGCTCGACATGAACGTTGTCATCATCCTCACGCTGATGATGGTGGTGGCTGCCTTCACACTCATCTCGGCGATGCTGATGATTGTGCTGGAGCGTATCCGTGTCATCGGCAACTTCAAGGCCCTGGGTGCAACCAACGGCAGCATCCGCCGCATCTTCATCTACCTGACTGGCAAACTCATCATCAAGGCGCTCATCATCGGCAACATCATCGGCATCGGCCTGTGCCTGCTGCAAAAGTACTGCCACATCGTGCGCCTCGACCCGAGTGCCTATTATATGCCCTACGTGCCCATCTCGCTGAGCATTCCTGCGCTGCTGGCGCTCAACCTGGGCATTATCGCTGTGTCTTACCTCACCCTGCTTGGCGCGAGTCACATCATCTCGACCATCAAGCCCACAGCCACGATGCGATTTGAGTGATTTCACATCAACCCATCCACCCATAAATCAACAAAGACTAAAAACTAACAACTAAAAACTAAAAACTTATAATATGAAGAAGTGCAAAATGAACATGAAAGAGGAAGCAGCCCGTTGCCTGCTGTGTGAAAATGCCCCCTGTAGTCACGCTTGCGGAAAAGGCGACGTCGCTAGAGCCATTCGCGCCGTGCGATTTGGCAACGAAGCCATTGCACGCCAATGGCTTGACGGCTGCGATGAGACCGACCTGGAAAAAGCCGAGCAGGCTTGCATTCACTATGACCGCCCCATCCGCATCAAGGAAATCGTGAGCCAGTTACCCGCGCCTGTACAAGTTGACCTGCCTAGCCTGGCCATCGACTTCTGTGGCATGCCCTGCGAGAACCCGTTCTTCCTGGCATCGTCGTCAATCTGCACCAACTACGAGATGGTGGCCCGCGCCTTTGAGGCTGGCTGGGCTGGTGTCTACTACAAGACCATCTGCCTGGATGACATCAACGAGGTGTCGCCAAGGTTTGACGTATTGCACCGCGAGGGCGACAAAGGAGATTTCACCGCCTTGCGCAACATGGAGCAGTTGAGCGAGAATCCCGCCGAGGTAGACTTTGATATCTTGAGCCGCCTCAAGAAGGACTACCCCAGCAAGATTGTGGTGGCCTCTATCATGGGCTCGACCGAGGAGCAATGGATTGAATTGGCCAAAATGGCCGAGGCAGCCGGAGTCGACGCCGTGGAACTGAATTTCTCATGTCCACAGATGCGACTAACCGGTATGGGCAGCGACGTGGGCCAGGACTCCGAGTTGGTAACCTTCTACACAGCCTATGTGAAGCATGCCGTCTCGATTCCCGTGATTCCCAAGATGACACCCAATATCACATTGATGAGTAATCCCGCCATGGGCGCCTTCTTCGCCGGTGCCGATGCCATCAGCGCCATCAACACCATCAAGAGCGTCACCATGGACGAGCGAGCCGAGGTGTCGGGGAAGTGGACCGTGTCGGGACTCTCGGGACGTGCTGTCAAACCCATCGCCCTGCGCTTCATCCTCGAGATGGCCAAGAACCCCGTGATGAACAACCTGAAATTGAGCGGTATCGGTGGCATCGAGACCTGGCGAGACGCGCTTGAGTTCATCCAGCTGGGTTGCAGCAACCTGCAGGTATGCACCGCCGTGATGCAATACGGCTATCGCATCATCGATGACCTCAAGTTGGGTCTGCAGCACTACATGGCCTGCCGCGGTATCACCAAACTCTCTACCCTGGTGGGTGAGCGGCTTTCCAGCTTTGTTACGCCCAACGACCTGGACCGAGACACCGTCGTCTTTCCCATCTTCAACTCCGACAAGTGCATCGGCTGCGGCAGGTGCTATGTCTCCTGCATGGACGGCGGCCACCAGGCCATTACCTTCGGCGATGACCGCAAGCCCTACCTCGTGGGCAGCAAGTGCGTCGGCTGCCATCTGTGCCGTCTCGTCTGCCCCACCGGCGCTATCGGCGTCTCCAAGCGCGTCCCCAAGCGCAAAGGGAAATAATGACCAATATCACCTTAAAAAACTGAGAAAACAGATAGGACAGACTGCCGTTTTTGTGGGCTGAAAGAAAATATTTTGAAAAAAAGTTGGATTTTTTCTTGGTGGTAACAAAAAAAGCAGTACCTTTGCAGTCGCAATTAGGAATTGTCCTGTGGTGTAATGGTAGCACATCGGATTCTGGTTCCGCTTGCGAGGGTTCGAATCCTTCCAGGACAACTACAAGAAGTGACCCTTAAACAAGGTCACTTTTTTTATGAGTAACAATAGAATAATTTAAAAATTTAAACTGTTAGAATTATGGCAACAAAGATCAGATTGCAGCGCCACGGTCACAAGGACTATGCGTTCTATCCCATTGTTATTGCCGATAGCAGGGCACCACGAGATGGTAGATTTATCGAAAGGATTGGTTCTTATAACCCCAACACTAATCCTGCTACCATCAGTTTGAATTTCGAGCGTGCACTCTATTGGATCAACGTAGGTGCAATTCCCACCGACACTGTACGTAACATTCTCTCTCGCGAGGGTGTCATGCTGATGAAGCACCTCCAGGGCGGCGTCAAGAAGGGCGCTTTCACCGAGGAAGAGGCTCAGAAGCGTTTCGAGGCCTGGAAGGCCGAGAAGCAGGCTAAACTCGACGCTATCCGCAACAAGGTTCGCGACGACAAGAAGGCTGCTGACAAGAAGAACATCGCTGAGGAGGCCAAGAAGAACGAGGCCAAGGCTGAGGCCGTAGCCAAGAAGAAAGCCGAGATCGCTGCCGCTAAGGCTGCTGCCGAGGCTGAGGCTGCCAAGGCTGCTCAGGAGGCCGCTGCTGCCGAGGCTCCCGCCGAGGAAGCTCCTGCCGCTAAAGCACCCGCCGAGGAGGCTGCTCCCGAGGCATAAAAAGAACCCGTTCTTTTTAAAACCACACAAGCTCTCGATCACCTGATCGGGAGCTTGTTTTATATTCATATGAGTTAAAAACCTTATTGTTTAAAATGCTTTAATCTCTCATACCATTCACACACCCTATCGATCGCAGGTGTCTCGATACCGTTTAATCTCGCAGTGTCACGGATATAAAACGTTCCACACTCAAAGTCCTCGGTGAAATAACGACTATCCAAATCAGGTATAAAGCCATTTCCAGCTTGTTTCATTGGGGACATAATTGACTTGAATGCTGGGATAGAACGTATTTTGCGTGACAAAGAGGATGCATCGGTCGATTCATAGTAATCAAGAATCGATGGAACACTCATCGGGTCAACTGGCAAATGCTTCAATAATTCTTGCAACTCATTATCCATGTCGATGAGTAATTGAGAAGCCGCATCATCCCACTCGCCATAGAAAGGAGGAATCTGCTCATATTGTACAGATGGATTCCAGTCCTTCCACATGGTGTAGAGTCGTGCCGGGTGCAACAAGGGGTTGCTGTTAGAGAGACTTACCTCGTAGAAATTACTTAACAACTTAACAGGCGTATGCAGCAAGTGTTCTATCGTAAGGCGTATTGCGTTCCCGTTGCCATTTTCCACACACAGGCTAAGTGACTTCTTTGAGCCCAATAGATCGGCCTCTTTGCCGTATTCTACAACTCTTGATATGAACGGAACACGCTGAAAGCCGAAAACCGTCTGTTTTGGGATCACTTCATGGGCATGAAAGAAGAAGCCCGTATTCGACACAATGGAACCAACGATTGTTTTCTTGTTCAGATACGGCTTTATTTGCTCAAGCATTGACTTGATGTGGGGACCAGGTAAACAGATAAAGACCATATCGGCATCAGGTATGACCTGTTCAGCTTTTGATGTCACCAAATTCAATTTACCATTCAGCGCTTCAGAACCGCTTGGATTCTTTACATTGATTTTCAAAGAATCAGACCATTTCTCGGGATGTCCTGTTAAGACATTTACACGATGGCGTCCTTGTGAAGCCAAATATCCAGCCATCACATGACCCAGATTACCACCACCACAGATGCAAATATTCAATCCGTTAAGGCTCTTAAGCGCATCCACAAGCTGGTTGTTGTCCTTCTCGTCACGAATGGCAATCCTGACAAAATTCTTTCCTTCGAGGCCTGTTTTAGTGTCACAGTCTTTAATTAGTATATTATGGTCATTCAGCAACATTTCAGTCAGCTGCCTTGACGTGTAGTGCTTCGTCACTTGGCACAAGAAGTAATTGGCCTGTGAGGGTATTACCCTGAGATAAGGAATTAAAGATAATTGCTCGGCAAAACGATTGCGCTCATGCACAAAGCTGACACAGGCATTTTTATAGAAAGACTCATACTTGTTAAAAATCTGCATATAGAACTCAGCGAACGAATTGATGTTCCAAATGGCAACATCCTTTTTCATTCTATTCAGCAAATCGGTATCGGCGCCTGCCAGGATTCCAAGTCTTAGGCCTGGAACACCGTAAGACTTGCTGATGCTCTTCATAACTAACAGATTCGGGTATTTCTCCAAAATATCATCATTCAGCAAAGAATTAGCGGGTCCCTCGTTTGAGAAATCCACAAACGATTCGTCCACAATCAGCCTGATACCTCGTTGAGTACACCATGTAGCTAAATCAAGCACATCGTTCTTGGGAATGAAGTTTCCAGAGGGATTATCGGGATTGATGAGCAGTAATGCCTTGATATCCTTTGACTCATAGAATGCTTTTAAATCATCGGCCGAATAATGCAAATCAGGATAATTTGGATAAAAGGGCACAATAGCCTCCTTAGCCAAACGATGAGGATACTCTTCAAATGTCGGATACACGACTCCCACCTTATTGTCCTTCTCCGTGGTTTGTTCCATTAAGCTCTTTATCAGCTCGGCAGCACCATTTCCCACAATGATATACTGAGTGCTGACCCCAAAATACTTTCCAGCCAACAGCGAATTGACAGCCATGCCGCTGGGATATTGTGTCAAGAGTTCGTCAAAGTTGGCTCGCATTTCATCTCTCATTCGTTTCGGTGGGAAAAACGGATTGACGAGATAACAGAAATCTAACATTTTAGGAAATCGCCAATAGCCGCCATACCTTATATGGTACTTTTGCAAACGGTCTTTCTCGGGAGAAAAAATGGCCTCGGCAATATCCTTATCCTGCACATCATCGATTTCATACCATGGCTTGTCCCCGATGGGCAATGCTTTGAGATTGGCCTGATCCAACAATGTGATCACGCGCAGGACTTGCTCGTAATACTCATTGTTTCCCATTACCTTGCAATAAGCATCCAGGAACGGCACATAGACCTTGGTAGAGAACTCCCTGCTGAACTTGTAGACATTCACCGTTTTAAAATAGGAGTCCACCTCAGAATACTTGAAAGCCTTTTTGGGCACAAAGTTGACGATGTTGTTATCCCTGTCGATGCGTACCATCGTGCCGTCCATCCATGTCTCATATTTTGCCACAAGCGCCAAGTTGGGATACGGGTTGTCCAGAATCATCTGGAAAAAACCATCATCCAGAATCAAATCACTCTCGATGAGAAGCGTGTCATCTTCGACCATTTTGTCCTTGACCAAGGCCAAAGAATAAATGTTGTTGGTCTTGTCATAGACAGGATTCTCGGCATATTCAATTTTTAACCGGCTATCATAACGATCACCGATATACTCCATCAATTCCTTGCCTTTGTATCCAACGACCAAAACAAGGCGGGAAAGGTTTAACTCACACAATTGTTCCAACATCCTGTCAATCAGCCTAACACCATTGACAGGTAACATACACTTGGTGTTGTCACGGGTGTATTTGCCTAACCTGCGGCCCATTCCGGCTGCTAAAATTATCGCTTGCATTATATCCTGTTTAATATCATTGTTAGTCGTAAAATTCAAGACGCTCGACGTGGTGGTAGACATTATCGAGATTGTCGGGGAGCTTCATATAGTCGCCATACATGGTTTGGAGCATATGTTGACTGTTAGATGGAACCGAGAGTTGAACACCCTCAAAAACATGAGTTGCTAATGGGAACACATCCTTTAGGTCATAGATGTTGTGGAACGGGATTCCGTAGTCGCACATGAGTGCCTTGGTGCCACTCAGCCGGCTAACGGCTCGCAACAACGGAAAAGCGATATGACGGTTGAACCAAGTCAAAACCCGGATTTTTTTCATTGCTGAGTCATTGCCATCACCCTTGCGGAAAATGTTGTAGGCCATGCTCTGCAAACGTAAACGCTGCGTCCAAGGCAATAGTCTGTCCAATGGGAAAATATCGATGAAGATACCTCTTTCTTTAAAGACCTTATCAAAACTTCCCTCATCAAGGAACGACCGTTTATCCCTCAGTTTACCTACAAAATAGAAATAATTCTTGTCGGTGTCATTGGTCTGCAGAGCTATGTGCTCGGGCAACTCATCTGGCAGGACTTCCAAGAAACGCTTGTAATCACGGCGCATCATGGCCACATCCAGGTCGTCATCCCAAGGAATGAATCCATTGTGTCGGAATGCACCCAACAAAGTTCCGCCATATAGAAAGTATGGAATATCGTGCTTTTTACAAATTCTATCAAGCATGGTCACCATCTCCAGCATGACCATCTGTTGGCGACGCAAAGGAGAACCCTCGGGGTTAAATCTAGCCCTAAGTTCCTCTTGATTGAATGAGGGATTGTCTGCCATTTATCTTGCCACGTCTATTACATGATGCCGCGCTCGCGGAGGCGTTTCTGCCAGTTCCAGGCGCTGAGCATGGTGTCGTCGAGAGAAATCTCGGCATGCCAGCCCAGGACCTCGTTTGCACGCTTGGGGTCGGCCCAAATCTGAACGATGTCGCCAGGGCGACGCGGGGCTATCTTGTGAGGCACCTTCACCCCTGTTGCACGCTCAAATGAGTGCAGCAGCTCGAGCACCGAAGCGCCATTACCGGTTCCGATGTTGAAGATTTCCAACGCTTCGTCGCTCTTGTCCTCGAGCATACGCTCTAGGGCCTTAACATGGGCCTTGGCCAAGTCCACGACGTTAATGAAGTCGCGGATACAAGAACCGTCACGCGTGGGATAGTCGTCGCCAAAGATGCTCAACTCCTTGCGCACACCGATAGCAGTCTGTGTGAGGAAAGGCACCAAATTCTGGGGCACACCATTGGGCAACTCGCCAATCTCGGCACTGGGATGAGCGCCGATGGGATTGAAGTAGCGCAGCAGGATGGCCTTGATGGGGCTACCGCTGCGGATAACGTCGGCGATGATGTCCTCACAGATCTGCTTGGTGGCGCCATAAGGCGAAGTGGCCTTCTTGGTAGGCGCATCCTCGGTAATGGGGTTCTTGTCGGGCTCACCATAGACGGTGCATGACGACGAGAACACAAAGCCCTTCACGCCGAACTCGGGCATGAGTTCCAACAGGTTGAGCAGGATGTTGAGGTTGTTGCGGTAGTACTTGATGGGTTTCTGCATGCTCTCGCCCACAGCCTTGCTGGCAGCAAAGTTAATGATGCCGCTGATGCCGGGATTGTCCTCAAACAGCTTACGCAGCACTGCCCTATCGGTGCAATCGCCCTTGACAAAGATGGGACGAATGCCAGTGATACGCTCGATACCGTCAAGCACCTCGATATTACTATTGCTCAGGTCGTCGATGATGACCACATCATAGCCAGCCTGTTGCAACTCTACTGTAGTGTGTGAACCGATGAATCCGGTTCCACCTGTTACTAAAATCTTTCCTTTCATATTTTTATCTCTATATTTTTTATTGATGATGTCTTGATTTCTTGGAACGGATAAACTCAATGCACTCCTCGAGGATCCTTGCCCGCAATAGTTTCATCGTTATAACGTAGAGTGCCGCCGCCAACAGGATGCGCGCCACGAGCAGGAAGTACATATTGCTAATGCTGAGTGTCACGAGATAAGTTACTGCCATCGCTGCAAGCGCGATGACAATAAATGGCAACAAGTCGCGCAGCATGCTCACAAAACGGTAACCGATGAGCCGATAGGCAAACAACTGCCATGCCAGTAGCCATAGGATGTTGATGCAGGCAAACGCAATGACCATTGCGGTAATGCCCATCTTGTGGCATGCCAATACAGCAATGAGCATGACGGCAATCTGTGAGATGGTGAGCCACATGTAGGTATCGGATTTCCCCTGACTGAGGAACAAATTCTGATAAACCGTGTACAGGGGGATGAACGCGCCACTGATACACAGGATCTGTAACAGCGGGATACTGTCAATCCATTTCTCGCCAATGGCCAGCAGGATCACCTGTGGTGCAACAATCGCCAAGCCAAACATGGTAGGGAATGCCAAAAATGCAGTGAAGCGCAGCATCTTGCCGAAGACCCGACGTTGACGCTCTTGGTCGTCGGTGATGCGCGTGAGGACTGGCTGTGCCACCTGGGCTACAGTATTGGTTACCAACTGATTGGCCATCGTGTTCCACTTATTGGCCTGTGTAAAATTTCCCACGGCCTGAGCGGGGAACAAGCGGCCAAAGATCACCGTCAACATGTTGTTATTGATTGTGGTCAACACAGCGGTTACCAGCACCTTGTAACTGAACGAGAACATCTGTTTCACGGGTGTGAAGTCCACCTTGAGCGTCGGGCACCAGCGGGTATAGTGATAACGCCCGATGACAATGACCACATTATATAAAATCTGTTGCGTGGCCAGGCTCCAGTAAGAAAACCCCTTCATCGCCATCACTACGGCCACCGTACCCGATACCACCAGGGCTGAAAGCGATGTGATGGCCTTTTCCTTCATCTTCAATTCCCTTACAAGCATCGCATTGGGGGAAATGCCCAGCGAAGCAATAACAAAAGCCAGGAAGACAAAACGAGATAAGGATACCAGACAAGGTTGATGGAAAAACGCGGCAATCAATGGGGCACACAGGAACAGTATCATATACAACAAGAGGCTCATCCCCACGTTGAACCAGAATACCGAGTTATAGTCGTTGTGCTTGATGTCCTTGATGTTAACGAGCGCCACACCAAATCCACTCTCTTGCAAGTTGTTGGCAAGGAGCGTAAAAATAGCTAGCATACCAACAATGCCATACTCGCCAGGCGACAACAGACGGGCCAAAAAGATACCGATAATCAGGTTAAGCAACTGGATGCCCCCGCTGCTGAGAAAAGCCCAAAACAAACCCTGGGCAGTTTTCTCTTTCAGGTTCTGATTATCAATACCCTCACTTTTCATAACCTTGCCAATATCAAATCGATCCATTCACGCACGCAGGCATCACCGCCGCGACGCTGCAGGATGTGTATTCCTGGAATTCCTCTTACTTTGTCACACGCATCGGCAGGGCAAGCCGCCCACCCCACTGCCGCGAGCAGGTCGTAGCAGTTTACGTCATCGCCCACATAGGCCACCTCTTTCAAAGTGATTCCCAGTTCGTCGCATATCTCCTGTGTAGCGGCCAACTTGCCGCCATCACGGGCACTTTGCTTGAGGAAATCAACTCCCAGTTTACGGGCGCGGTTCACGTTGATGGGCGTGTTCTCGCTGGTCACGATGCCCACCTTGACGCCAGTGCGTTGCAGCAACTGCAGCCCCATGCCGTCGCGGGTGTTGAATTTCTTGAACTCGGTCCCGTCGCTGCCATAGTACATGCCACCGTCGGTGAGCGTGCCATCAACATCGGTCAAGAACAGCTTGATGTCACTAGGAGCTGGTACAGGTATTCTATGTTCGTTGTTCGTTAGCTCTGCCATAACTCATTTGACGTATTTTTCAATATGATAACGTGGACGGTGCTTGCCCTCTGTGTATATGCGCCCGATGTAGACCGCGATGATGCTCAAGCAGATCAACAGGCAACCCCCGACGAACCAAATCGAGAGCATGAGCGAAGCCCAGCCTTGCACGCCATTGCCGCGGCACAGCGAAACGATGACGTAAACCAAAATCGCAAGACTGATCAACAGGAAAATGGTGCCAAGGTAAAAAATCAGATTCAACGGCTTCACACTGAATGAAGTGACGCCATCAATCGCAAACGACATCATCTTGCTGAAGGGGTACTTGCTCTCCCCCGCCTCGCGCGACAAGCGGTCATAATAGACCACATCGCTCTGATAGCCAATTTGGGGAACCAGGCCCCGCAAGAACAGGTTGCGCTCCTCATAATCGCATAGGGCACTCACCGCGCGACTGCTCATGAGCCTGAAGTCAGCATGGTTGTCAATCGTTTTAGCGCCCATATCTTCCATGAGCTTATAGAACAGCCTGGCTGACGTGCGCTTGGAGAAAGAGTCGTGTTCACGCTTGCGACGAACGCCATAAACGATGTCATTGCCTGCATCAAACTTCTTGATCATATCAGGAATGACGTTGATGTCATCCTGTAAGTCAGCATCGATAGTGATCGTCACATCGGCATCAACATTGGCGGTTTCAAGTCCCGCCATGAGTGCATTCTGGTGCCCCACATTGCCTGCCAATTTCAAGCCACGCACATGACTGCCCACATAACCCTCGATCAACTGCCACGTGCCGTCACGCGACCCGTCATCAACATAGAGGATGTAGCTATCACCACTGACGAGGCCATCGCGCATCATGCCATTGAGCAACGTTCCCAGGCGCTCGTTGGTCTGCGGGAGCACATCCAGCTCATTAAAGCACGGCACGATGATTGCTAAAGTCGATTTATCCATATTCTCGAGAAGTCTATATAGACTAAAATGCAAAAGTACACATTTTTGACCGAAACGGCAAAATAATTCTTGCTGCGGCAATGAATTTTATTGGCGATTTGGAGTGAAGTATGATGCCAAGTGACATAAATTTTGTACTTTTGTGCGTTGAACCGAAGAAACATTTTTTGAACTATGATACTTTCCATGACAGGGTTTGGCAAGGCTGTTAAGGTTTATAACAACAAAAAAATCACAGCCGAGATCAAGTCCTTAAATAGCAAGCAACTGGATTTTGGGACACGCACACCCCAAAATCACCGCCAGATTGAAATGGAACTGCGCAATCTCGTCTCCCAAGAGTTGATGCGCGGAAAGATTGACCTGTTTGTCTATTGTGAGCCCATCGAGGGAGCCACATCGGGCACCATCAACATCCCGATGCTGCAACAGTACAAAGCGCAAATCGAGGAAATGGCTGAACAACTGAACATTCCCCAGCCCGATGATTGGTATGCCACGCTGCTGCGTATGCCTGACGCACTCAGAACCGACGCCAAGGCCACTGAAGCCGACGAGGAGGAACTGCAAGTGGTGAAAGAGGTCGTTGCCCAAGCCACCGAGCAACTGATTGCCTTCCGCCGTCAAGAGGGAGAACGACTGGCCACATTCTTTGAAGAGAAAATCGCCGCCATCCAGGCATTGCTCGACGAGGTACCCAAGTATGAAGTGCCGCGCACCGAAAAAATCAAACAGCGCATCCTTGACTCACTCGCTAAACTTAAGGAGGTGGATTATGACAAGAACCGCTTTGAACAGGAGTTGATTTACTATATCGAGAAACTCGATATCACCGAGGAGAAAATACGGCTGCAAAACCACCTGAAGTATTTCCTTGACACCTTGAACAGCGACGAGCCTGGCCAAGGCAAAAAACTAGGGTTCATCAGCCAGGAAATCGGACGAGAGGTGAACACTATGGGCTCCAAGGCTAACCAAGCCGACCTGCAAAACCTGGTCGTGCGCATGAAGGATCACTTGGAGCAAATCAAGGAGCAAGTCTTAAATGTGCTATAGAAATATCATGGAAGAGGGCAAATTGATTATCATTTCGGCGCCATCAGGGTCAGGCAAATCGACCATCATCGGGCGCGTGATGCAAGACGAGTCACTCGGGCTCGCATTCTCGGTATCGGCCACTACCCGACCCCGCCGCGGTCAAGAAGTGCATGGTGTGGACTATTATTACATGACGGTTGACGAGTTCAAGCACATGATAGAGAAGGATGAACTGGTGGAATACCAGGAGGTGTATGAAGGACGCTTCTATGGCACCCCCAAGAGCGAAGTAGAGCGCATCACTGCCCAGGGCCGTAACGTAGTGCTCGATCTGGACGTGCTGGGCGGCGTGAACGTCAAGCGTATGTATGGCGACCGCGCCCTGTCGATTTTCATCCAGCCGCCTAGCGTTGAAGTCCTGCGCGAACGCCTTATCAAGCGCGGAACCGACAGCATGGAGGACATCCAGAACCGAGTCGACAAAGCAGAGTTCGAGATCTCCATCGGCCCGCAATTTGACTACACCGTCATCAACGATGACCTCGACACCGCTGTGGCCCAAGTCCACGACCTCATCGCCAATTTTGTCTCTCACGAAACCACAAAATAATCATCATGAAGATCGGGATTTTTGGAGGGTCATTTGACCCGATACATACGGGGCACGCGATTATTGCCCATCACATCATCAGCAACGGAATTGTGGACCGCCTGTGGATGATGGTATCGCCCTTAAACCCGCTAAAACTCGATAAAAAACGGCAGGTGGCCGACACCGACCGGCTGCGCATGGTGGAGATGGTGACACGCCACATGGAGCATGTCGAGCCATCGGCCTTTGAGTTCACGATGCCCAAGCCGTCTTACACCATCGACACGCTCAACGCCCTTCAGACCAAATTCCCTGATGACGATTTCTATCTGGTTATCGGGGGCGATAATTGGGAAGTATTTGACAAGTGGCGCAACAGCGAGGAGATTCTTGCCAAATACCATCTGCTCATCTATCCCCGCCTGGGTTATGAGGTGAATATACCCGAAGAGCTAAAAGACCGTGTCACATTGATTGACGCGCCGATCATCGAGCTGTCATCAACCCAGATACGTGAGCGCCTTGCCAAAGGACAGAGCGTGCGCTACTATGTACCTGATGAAGTCTTGGAATTTATCGAGCGTAATCACCTTTATTCCAAAAACGAACAACCGAAATGATGGAGAAATTAACACCTAACGAATTGGCGTTCATCGCCCTCGCCAACGAGTATTGCCACGCATTGGAGCGCTCGCTGGATTATGAGTCCCGTGAGCAATTTATGGGCACGATGCTCAAACTGCTGCCACGGCTCTATATCACCATGAGCGACCTGGAGGATGATCCGTATGCCGACGCCTATATCGAGTCGGCTCTCGAGGAGGACGTGTATGACATGATGCGTGGCCGAGTGGCTCAAATCATGGCCGAGGAGGATATCTACCTTGAGGTGTTTGTTGAGGACATGAAATATAGCGACACGCCCATCTCGGCCTCGGTGTCAGAGAACCTTGCCGACCTATACCAGGAGTTTTTCAACCTCATCCACTCGATACAAGAGGCCTTGACCGAGACCCAGCACGAGATGCTGTGCCAGTGCAGGTTGAATTTCGTCAACTATTGGGGACAGACCCTGTGCAACGTGTTGCGGGCGTTGAATGCCGCTTTCTACGGATGGTAACAACTAAATAATCATAACAATGAAGAGAAACGACAACAAGTATGTGGACTCGCTGCTCGAGTTCCTAGACAACAGTCCGTGCAATTTCCTTGCTGTGGACACAGTGAAGAAAATCTTGACCGCTAACGGTTTCAACGAGAAGAAAATAGACGACAAGATGACAGCTAAGGCTGGTGACAAGTTCTTTTTCACTAAAAACGACAGCGCCATTTTTGCCGTCATCGTGGGCAAGAAAAAGCCCGCTGACACCGGTTTCAAAATCATTTCTGCCCACAGCGACTCGCCCTGCTTCAGGATCAAGCCCGCTTGCGAGATACCCGGCGAGGGCGGTATCATGCGTCTGAATACCGAAGTATATGGCGGTCCCATCCTCTACACTTGGTTTGACCGCCCCCTGTCACTGGCAGGCCGCGTGTTGCTCAAGGGCAAGGATGCGCTCCACCCCGTGACTAAACTCATCAAGATTGAGCGCCCGCTCATGTGCATCTCCCATCTGGCCATCCACTTTAACCGCGCCGTCAACGAGGGCAACCACCTGTCGAAGCAAAAGGACATGCTCCCCATCCTCGCTAAGATCAACCGCGACATGGAGTGGCAGAACACTATGCTCAATACCGTTGCCGACGAGTTGCAAGTAGAGGCAAGCGACATCATTGACTTTGACCTGATGCTCTATGACGTGAGCAAGGCGAGCCTGTTCGGTCTGAACAACGAGTTCATCTCGGCAGGAAGGCTTGACGACCTGAGCATGGTCCATGCAGCAATTACTGCCATCACCGAGGCCAACGATAAAGACTCGACGCTGGTAGCAGCCATCTTTGACAACGAGGAAACCGGCAGTGGCACCAAGCAGGGTGCCCACTCGCCCGTGTTGGCCAACATGTTGCTCAGGCTCGTTATGGCTCTGGGCGGCGACTTTGAGGACTATGGTCGCGCCGTTCACCGCTCGTTCATGATCTCGGCGGACAATGCCCATGCGTTCCATCCTAATTATCCAGAAAAATATGACCCCACCAGCCATCCGTCACTGGGCGGTGGTCCGTGCGTGAAGATCAACGCCAACTGCAAGTACATGAGCGATGCCCACTCGGCAGCCATTTTCAAGAGCCTGTGCATTGAGGCTGGTGCGCCATTCCAGTACTTCGTGAACCACAGCGACGTGGCAGGCGGTAGCACGTTGGGCAACATCTTGACGGGTCAGATGGATATCGAAGGCGTTGACGTGGGCAACCCAGTGCTGGCTATGCACTCGGTGCGCGAGACCGGTTCGGTGGACGACCACGTGAACATGATCAAGGTGATGAAGCAGTTTTTTAGCTGATTAATTGAGGGTGTGTCATAGTTTATCTACTGGAATTATAACCGCCCTTCGGGCGGGAAATTAAAACAAATTCTGTATTAATTTTATAATAATTTATTCATGTAATTTGTTTGAATTTCCCATGCGTAGCACGGTTAATAAACATTCGACGTAGAATTATGGTAGAACCACGACACACAGAACAATATAATACCCATGGTGAGTTATTTGCAGGTTGAAGGCCTGAGCAAGGCGTTTGGCGTGGATGTGCTCTTTGAGGACATCACCTTTGGCATTGCCGAGGGTGAGAAAATAGGACTCATTGCCAAGAACGGCACCGGCAAATCCACCTTACTGGATATCCTGGCTGGCGTTGCCAGTCAGGACAGCGGCACCGTGATCTACCGCAACAACCTGCGAGTGGGCTACCTGCCGCAGTTGCCCGACCTGGGCGGCGCGCAGACCGTGATAGATGCCTGTTTGCACGCCGATGACGCTTCCTCACAGGCTATTGTAGCCTATGAGAACGCCCTGCGCAAGGGTGACAGCGACGGCATTACGGCAGCCATCCAAGCGATGGATAATGCTGCAGCATGGGACTACGAGGAGCGTTTTAAGCAAATCCTCACTCAACTAAAAATCACCGACTACAACCAGCCTGTAAAGGAATTGAGTGGTGGTCAGGTCAAGCGTGTGGCGCTGGCCCGATTGTTGCTCGATGAGCCGCAGATGCTCATCCTTGATGAGCCCACCAACCACCTCGATATCGACATGATCGAGTGGCTGGAAAACTACCTGCAACGCAGCCGTGTGACCCTGCTGATGGTAACCCACGACCGCTACTTCCTAGACAACATCTGTAACCGCATTATGGAGATGGACCAACACAGTATCTTCTCCTATAACGGCAATTACAACTATTATCTAGAGAAACGCGCCGAGCGCATCGAGGCACAGAATGTCCAGGTGGAGCGGGCCCGCAACCTGTTGCGCACCGAACTTGACTGGATGCGCCGGCAACCCCAGGCACGCGCCCACAAGGCACAATACCGCATCGATGCCTTCTATGACCTGCAAGAGCGGGCCCAGCAACGCCGTGACGACGGCGAGGTGGAGTTGAACGTCAAGAGTGCTTACATTGGTAAGAAGATTTTCACGGCCCATCACGTGAGCAAGCGCTATGGCGACAAGGTGATTCTTGACGATTTCAACTACACGTTTGCGCGCTACGAGAAGCTGGGTATTGTGGGCGACAACGGTGTGGGAAAGACCACTTTCATCAAGTTGTTGCTCGACATTGTCAAGCCCGACAGCGGTTACTTTGAGATCGGCGAGACGGTCAAGTTTGCCCACTACAGCCAAGAGGGTGTCCACTTTGATGAAGGCAAGCGGGTTATTGACGCCGTGCGCGACATTGCCGAGTACATCTACTTTGACGAGAAGCACCACTACACCGCCATGGCGTGGCTCAATCATTTCCTGTTCGCGCCACAGGACCAGCTCAAACCCATCGCCAAACTGAGCGGTGGTGAGCGGCGGCGCCTGTATCTCGCCATGGTGCTGATGACAAAGCCCAACTTCCTGATCCTTGATGAGCCCACCAACGACCTGGACATCTCTACGCTTGAAATCCTGGAGGAGTATCTGTCGCAGTTCAATGGCTGTGTCATCATCGTGAGTCACGACCGCTTTTTCATGGATAGGACTGTTGACCACACATTTGTGTTCACGGGTGACGGCCACGTGAAGGATTTCCCCGGCAACTACAGCGAGTATCGTGCTTGGAAACAGCGGCACGAGCAAGAAGCCGCACAGCTGGCCAAAGAGCAGGCAACAGCCAAGCCCAAGGAGAACACATGGGCCAATCGCAGCCAACAGAAACGCCTCAGCTACAAGGAACAGCGTGAGCTTGAACAACTCACCGCCGACATTGAGGCATTGACCCGTGAGAAAGAAGAGCTCGATGCCCTGTTTGCTAGTGGAGATGTCCTTGACGATGTAGCGGCCAAGGCGGCCCGCTACCAGCAGGTCAAGGATATGCTCGACGAGAAAGAAATGCGCTGGCTGGAGCTCTCTGATAGTGAACAGTGAAGAGTTAACAGTTAACAGTGAAATGGTCCACAATTATCTCTTATCTATTAACTAATTACGCATGTATGGCCTGATTGACTGCAATAACTTCTTTGTTTCCTGTGAGCGGGTATTTGATCCCAGGCTTGACGGGAAAAAGGTTGTTGTGCTGTCAAACAACGACGGCTGCGTCATTGCCCGCAGCAACGAGGCCAAAGCCGCCGGCATCCCCATGGGTTGCCCGGCATTCAAGATAAAAGAATATACCAATCCTCATGAGGTCATCCAGCTCTCGGCACGCCACATCCTGTATCGCGACTTGTCCAATCGAGTGATGGAATTGTTGGGCGATGAGGTGGGCAATTTGCAGGTTTACTCGGTTGATGAGGCATTTTTTCGCCTGCCCTATGAGGACGTCGAGACCAGCCACCGAGTCATGGCCGAGGTGGTGAGGAAAGTCAAGCAATATGTGGGCATCCCTGTGAGCGTGGGCTTTGCCCCTTCACGCACGCTCGCCAAGATTGCCAACCACATCGCCAAGAAGGATAAGCGCATCACCGATGGCGTCTATTGGCTCGTGCGCCCCGAGGCCATCGACATCATCCTGCGCCGCACGCCCATCGAGGACGTGTGGGGCATTGGCCGACGACTGGCCTACTCGTTGCAAAGCCGAGGCATCAAAACGGCAGCCGATTTTGTGAGGATGCCGCCCTCGCTCGTGCGCTCGCTTTACTCAGTAACCCTCGAACGCACTCAACGCGAACTCATGGGCCATGACTGCCAAATCGTCAACCCCGTCAACATTGCCCACAAGACAATCATGACCTCGCGCACCTTTGGCAAAATCATCACCAGCTATGATGAAATTGCCGATGCCATAGTCTCGTTTGCCGAGAAGACGGCTCGACAACTCAGGAACGAGGACAGCGTAGCGGGGAGCATCATGACCTATGTCAGGGGGGATCGATTCCGCGAGGACCTGCCATTTTACTCCAACTCGTGCCAGCTCAAGCTCGACACGCCGTCAAATGATACCATGACCATCGTCCAACGTGCGCTCAATGCCCTGAACAACATCTGGCGCGAGGGCTACGCCTACCGCAAGGCAGGCGTGATGGCACTCGACATCGAGCATGGTGGAGCCATCCAGCTCAATCTGTTCGACCAAGTGGATCACGGCAAGCTGCGCCGACTGATGACAAGCATCGACGGCATCAACGACCACTATGGCACCCGCTCGGTTAAACTCGCTCCCGGAATCAGTCGAGGCCAGTGGACACCCAGCCAATCCCACCTTCACACCACCAGCAAAACCCTTCAGTTCATGACATTGTCAAGGCTCCCACGCAAACGGGAAAACAAATCAGGCCAATAACGACAAGATTGGAACCTTATAAAAAAAGCACCAATGCCTAGGGAAAGATCGTGTATCAAAAGTCTTAGATGAATTCAGCGGGTACCCGTTTAGAAGGGGTAGCCGATGGCGAGATGGAAGGCCAAGGCTTTCTTAAAGCTCGGCATGTTGAAATAGCCGCTCTTGCCCGTGTCATAGGGAGCATGGATACCGATACCCAAGTCGGCTCGCACTACTAGCATCTGCATATCAAAACGCAATCCAACACCTGTACCCACAGCCAACTCCTTAAAGAAGTTTTTCATCTTTAGCTGGCCACCGGGGCGATTCTCGTCATTCTCCAATAGCCAGATGTTGCCAGCATCCAGGAAGACAGCGCCCTTGAAATAGCCCAAAATGGGGAAACGGTACTCGGCGTTGGCCTCAAACTTGAACGTACCCGTCTGGTCATAATAGGAATAGCCGCTAATGGAATCAGGAGTAAAACTGCCAGGGCCCAATGTGCGAACCGCAAAGGCCCTTACCGAGTTGGAACCACCCACATAGAACTGCTCCCTGTAAGGCATCTCGCTGCTGTTGCCATAGGCATGGCCCAGACCCAAGAACAGACGGGTTGCCAAAGCCGAACTGCCCACCAGACGGCGCGTCCACACCACCTGCCCCTGAGCCTTGACGAACTGCGAGAACGGCGTCCCCAACAACTGCTTGGTGCCCTTAGCGCCAAAAAGTGACCACAGCCCTGAGGCAATATTGCCCGCCTCGGACACGCTACCGACAAAGGTGATATGGTCACGATAAGTGATATCGCGATCAAAGGTATAGGTATATTCAATCTTGGGGATAAAAGTACTGTTGAAACTCTGCTCCAACGCTTGGTTATTTCGCATCAACTCCTCAAACTTGTCGGTCTTGCTCAGCAGGCGGTTATAGGTGAGTTTGAAGGGCGTCAACACATGGCTTGAATAGCGGTCGGCATGCCATTCCCATGTCGCGGCAAACGACAACTGAGACATCTTGAAGAAACCTGGACGGTTCATCAGGTCGGCACTGAGCGAGAAACGGGTCCAATTGGTGTAACGGCGCGAGGGATACAGGAACTTGGGAGCCAACAAGCGCGGGAATTCCAATTTAGACTCGATACCGAACTCATAAGAATTGAAATCAGCACCCTTGTAGTTGCCGGAGCCACCCGTCTGCCACTCATAGTCGCCATATACATCCAAGGAGAACTTCTCTCCTGCGCCAAAAGCATTTTTATGGCTAACACCGATTTCCAAACCAGGGCCAATAAAACTGTTACTCTTGGATGTGCCATGCATCTCAAACGTCACCTCCCAAGGCTTGTCCAGCTGGGTGTTAATGGCCAGGTCGAGTAAACCCTCGCCACTGGGAGTCACGCTATCCAGCGCATTCACCTGAATATCCACCATGCTGAAAATACCCAAGCGCGACAGGGCCGCTTGGGTGCGGTCAATGCTGTTGACACGGAACTGACGACCCTTGCGGGCACGTATGTTGTTAGGAATCACATGATCCTTGATGTGGACCGGCTCAAACTTGATGAGGGTGCATCGGTCAGTCTCAATCGTGTCAGGCTCCCCTACTCCATCATCATTGACCACGGTGGCCACAATGTCATGTGTGAGGTAGCGCATGCGGGCATTGTTAGGGATATCACCCGATTCAACAAGTCGCATGTGGATGATGCCATTGTCCTGCACGCTATCGGCAAGATACTGGATGTACTCGGGGCGGAAGAAATAGTAACCGTGATTGCGCACGTAATTGGTGATGTCAATTCTCACGGCACTCAACGAGTCCAGGCAATAGCGGCTGCCCGTTTGCAGGTAACTGTTCACGCGTGCCAGCGAGTCCACCATCATCATTAGGGGGTCCTTGCCACCAGTGTATTGAACGTTACCAATGGTATAAGGGGGATTAACATTGATATCATAGGAAATCTTGGCCTTCTTGGGATTATTTTGGGGATGAATGGCGTAACTGGCCGAAGATGTAAAATAGCCATTGTTGCGGAGGATCGTGTTGATCATGTCCACACGGGTCTGAGGATTCACACGCCTGATGAGAACGGGCTTGGCTGCAAAATGCTTGTAGAGCCAACCCTTGAAACCCTTGGCATCCTCATCAATGTTATTGTAAATCATCAGGCCAATTGGGAATGGTGTGCGATAATAAGGAGAGTACAAGGGGTTGTTGGGTCGAACATTGATAGCCGTGAAAATGTCATCTTTCACGCCCGGATCCAGCTTGGTGTCTTGCTCGTGATACTTGAGGTGTTTCACACCGGTATAGAGCACATCATTCTCGCCCAACTTGCTGGTTGTTGAGCAAGAGGCAGCCATCAGGACAAGTACGGCAGCGAGCAATATGTGGATATGCCTAATCTTCGGTTTCATCTTCCTTGCGGTTTAGGGTAGGTTTGTCAATAGCCTGGCCATCATCGAGGGGGACAATGTAAGTATCGTCTCCGCTGGTGATGGCATCAAGGGCATCTTCCTGCAGTTTCAAGGCCGCCTTGCGGGCTTTCTCCAGCGAGTCACGCAGGAGATATTCTCGTGAGTGCTTGAAGGTGAACAGGTTCCTCAAGTCAGTGAGTTTGCGCTTAATCACATAAGCCACACCCGTCTCGGTCACAGGACCCTCCAGTACATTCTCATAGCTTGCATGGCGGAAGAGTTTCAAGTAACGGGTTGCGTTATCGTTGAGGTAATACTCGAGCGAAACATCGTTGAAGAGGCTGCTAGCGATATGCTCAGCCTCGACCGCGTCGGTGCTGTATTCACCACCCACCACAATCTTGAAGCGGTCGTTGAACAGCGATTTTGCCAATCGGTAGCTGTAGCTGGTCTCAGTTCCGCCACTGTTACCACCCTCATACTGGTTGATGCCAAACGACAGGTCAATACCCGGCAAGGTCTGAGCTGCCCAAGCGTTGAGCTTGGATTGCAGGAATGAGAACAGAGCTGTTGAAGCGGTCAGGTTATTGATATTGCCTGCACTATTGGTTCCAGAATAAGTGTTGTAGAGCAACAGGTTGATGGCAGCCTGTGAGCGTTGGCTGTCGCTCATCGACTGAAGTTCATTCTTCACCGTGGCGCTATTCTCACAACTCAAGTCAAACTTCAAGTCGATGTTGCTTAGGGTGCCACCCACATGGGCATCAATCATGAAATCAACCGGTTCCTTCTCGCCAATCACGCCAGTCTTGACACGCTCTGTTCCCTTGAGGTCAAGTTGGGGGTTGAGCATTTCACCAGTCCATGATATCGTGCTGCCACTATTGATGTTAAAGTTCTTTTGGGAAATCAACGGTGGCGTGTAACGCAGGTTACCACCAGAGATCGTATAGGTGCCCGTCAAGTTGTCCTTTCCAGCAAAGTCAAGGCTGTATTTCAAGCGACCGCTGCCGTCAATCGTCGCACGATTCTGACCGTCCTCCGACAGATAGGCATTGATTTTGGCACCTTGCTGAACATCAATGTTGGCAATAATATTGGTGGCACTACTGCTGCCCTTGCCAGTCACCAAAATCGTCTGATCGGTAGTGTTATTGAAGTCGGTAAACGTCACCATACCTTCATCCACCGCTGTCGAGAGTTGCGAGATGTCATCTTTCATGACATAAGTGATATTGGAGCCTGAGAGCAGAGTGGCATTAGCGCGTACATTCATTATGTTACCATGGCTTTTGACGGTAGCATCGATGTCGGCTAGGCCCTTGCCAAAGAGTTGCGTGAAGTCGTCTTGCTTACTGTTCATGAACTGAACTTCGCGCCCCTCGGCTTTGAGGTCGATAATCATATTGTCAAGGTCACGCATGTCCACATATCCATTGATCAATACAGGACTGCGGTTGGCGCCGGTAAGCCTGTAGTTGTCGAACGTGATAATATTGTCCTTGACTGGAATGCGGTTGGTTGCCAGCATGAGTGAACTGCCATATCGTGGCAGGTTAAGCGTTGCCGAGTCGGCGATGAAATAGCCATTGAAACGAGGATTATCGGTTGATCCTGTCATCGTCAATTCACCCAATGCATAACCGTCGAGCCATACGTAATCACCGGGAATAAACCCATTGACACGGCTCAGCGGGAATCGGTTGAATTGTGCGCCCAACTTGAGCGGGGAATCAGAGTTGACATCATTCAGCGTTCCTTGCAGTTTCATGGCCTCATTGCCATCAAGCATGAGATCGGCAGTGAGCCGCGTTGTTGATGTGGCAGGGTCAAGGTCAAAGTTGGCATTGAGCCTCACGTCACCCTCGGGCTTGCCATTATAAACAAAGTCCTTGATATCGATAACGCCATCACCATCGGCGTTAACACCGTCCCATTTAATCTCAATGTCGGCATCCAGTGTGCCGCTTGTGCGGTCAAGCATGGGCACAATCTGGGTCCATTCCTCCAGTTTCAGGTTATCAACATAGAGAATGATTTCCTCGCTGCCCTCGTTAGGAATGCGGTTGGTGAGCAGCACCAAATTACTGCTGTCGCTCTCGAGCGACAACTCAGCGTCGAGTAACCTCGTCTTATAGTTCAGATTGATAAAAATGTCCTTATTGACTGTCCAATGCCGGTAGCCGATGACGGGATCATCACCAAAGAGTTTCATCCTCACCTCATCATCAGTGAGTCGTGCGTTGCATCCCAAGTGATAGCCTGTTTGACCCTTGATGTTCTGTTGATTCAGCATGAAGTCCAGAGCCTGACCCTTGATGCCACCCTCGATATCAACTTGGGCGTAGTCATCCCAAGTGCCTGGTCGGTTACCCATGTGGGCGTTAAAGGCGAGGTACTCGTTGTGCAACTCATTGGCACGAATGGTAATCGTGTCAATATTGGTATCTCCATAGCTGATGCCGTTGGCCAAGCCATTGAGGTAAAGGCTGGTGTCACGACTCATCTCGCAACTGATGTTACGGAAGTCGAACTCATATTGCTGCAAGTAGCGCTGCACGAGTCCATCAGTACCCATGTGCATGTCGAAATCAAATCGTGGCATCGGCTCTTTCAGGCGCTCCACGTCAATCCATCGCTCGTCATACTGGCGCTTAATCTCCTTGGCGGTATTTTGGAAGTCCTCGATCAGCGACGTCATTCCGCTGGGCGCATTCAAGTGGGCATAATTGTCCTCGTTCTCAACCATAATGCAGGTGAGCCACGGAGTGCTGTGCAACGTCGCGTGGGCATCATCGGTAACGAGATAACTGCTGTCGAGCTGCCAGTCCAGGTCGGTGAGATGAAGGTCGGCATCCCATTCCTGGGTGCGCAGATTGATGTCTCCCTCGGCATGAAGCTTTGTTGAACCATTGCACACGCCATCATACATCCCCAGGTGTTTCAGGTCCAAGTCACGCACATTGCCGTCGGCAGTAAAGACGTAGTGGTCATCACAGATGGTACCATGGGCGTTCACATCGAGGTCACTACCCTTATTGGCGCTAGAAGCGTACACATCGGCATAGCCGCCGCGCAGCTTGCCACGGGCCTTGATGTTGCCGTAGCGAGTGCCGTCATAACGCACACTGCCCAGATTGACTGTCGCATCGGTCCAGGTAGAGCCACAATCGGTGAAATCAAATCCGTGCCCCTTTGCCTTGACGCTGGCCGTGAGGCCCTGCACGTCATAGTCGGGAAGGAACGACTTGACAGGGAAATTGTTGAACGTGGCATCCACGTCATAGTCCTCGTTGCACACGTCATAGTAGCCATCGCCACGCATGGTTCCGCCACCAGTGGAGACGCGCAGGTTGCGCGCCACATAACGGCAGCCTTCTTTATTGATCTTGCCACTCAGTTTCATGGGCGGCAGTTTCACGCCATCCAGGCCGAGCATCTTGTTGAGCACACTGGGATCACGCAAATCGACCTCAGTGTCCAGGTCGGCCTTCATGCGGTCAAAGTCGGTGGGATTGTAGATGGTTCCCTTGCCCTTGATGCGCCCTACTCCTGGCACATCGGCATCCAGCGACTGCACATCGACACGTTTTTGGTTGCCTCGGGCTTTGGCTTTGACGCGCACGGGCTTGTTGTGGGGAATGTCTTTCAGCGCCTTGCGGGCCTCGGGAACGAGCTTCTCCACCTCGTTGAGGTCAATCTTACTGTCGGTATCGATGGTGGCTTTGCAGTTTGGCTTGCCGTCAAGCATATCCTGGTCAACATGGGCATCCATCTTAATGTCACTGCCCTTGGTCTTGAGTTTCATGTCATCAAGGTCAAGACCGTTCTTGTTCTTGCTCACGGTGCCGCTAGCATCCTTGACCTGGAGGCCGCTGCGTTCCTTGCCCGATAGATGCTTCACGGGCACTTTCATGTTCTCACCGTCATACTCAAAGTTATCGACGGCGGCATTCACGTCTTCTGCCTCGATATTGTCAGGATCGAGCGTCGTGCCAGGTTTATTGGGTTTCTTGCCCGTCTGGCCATATTTGCCCTTGCTATTGTTCAAGCGCACCTTGTCGGCCTTGACCTTCCAGGGCTTATCATCCTTGTCGTCAGTCTTTTGATCCTTGGGCATGGGATGATCCTTGATATATTGCTTGGCATCTTTCTCGCTGGGATATTCATACTTCACATCGGCCTCATCAACATCCAGTGAACCCACGTCAACCGTCTGTTCGCCAGTATCCACTTTCACGTTCTTGGCCTCGGCATGTTTGACTTTGGCATCAAGCTTGTCGATGGTGGGCTTCATGTCCATCTTGTAGTCCACATCGTCGGCAGTGACCTTGTTGGCATTGACCTTCCAGGGCTTGCTGGGCTCCTTGTCAGGATCGGGCTTCTTTTTCTCGGGCTTATAGCTGAGTTTAGCCTTACCGCCCTTCAATGCTGCATTATTGACATCAACCTTGTTATTGTTCAGGTCCACCTTAGCATTGTCAATCTTAGCTTCGTCAAGGTCGACATCCAGGTCAGTTGAGCCATCCTCGGTTTTGATTTGGCTCTTGGTGCCCTTTAGTGACGCGTTCTCAACCTCAACCTTCTTGTCGATTAGCGGTTTGGGCTTGACATCGGCCTTGACTTCGTCGGCCTTGAAGAGTGTGTCACCGTTCTGGTCAATGACCTGAACGTCGGTGGCAGTCACATCAAGCGGGAATTTGATGTTGACATCGCCCACACTGATATCCATGCCGGTTTTCTCGCTGGCAATGTCGGCTGCAATGTCGGCCGCTTTGTTTTGGACCCAAGGGATATACATGGCAAACGGTAGAGCCGCTACCATACTCAGTAAGCCGCCACCCACCCAAGCGGCGATCTTTGAGAACATATTTCCCTTTTTGCCAAACATTTATTGTCACATTAATGCACAATAATCCATTTTAACCTACAAATTTACAAAAGAATTGGAAACACCACCAAAAATCAGCAGAAAAATCACCCAAAAATCAATTTCGGCACAAAAAAAGAGCCTATCGACCTCAATCAATCGATAGACTCCTACGAATCGTTTTAAATCTTCATCAATGCAGCATCATGTCGATGAGTTCTGTTACATCATTGATGCCAATTCTTCCATTGTCATCCACATCGGCATTTTCGAAAACGATACTAGTATGACCTGTCAACAAATAGTCTATTAAAGCGGTCACATCGCTAATGTTTACACTGTTGTCACCATTAACATCACCCACAATATATAATAAAGATGCATATTTAAAGAGATTAGCTTTATAACCATCAATTTCATAATCTACATTTAAAATTATTTCAGTTTCAAGCCAATATGAAAACCCCGCATCTACATAGTAAGTGTTGCTAGATCCTTTTACCAATGGGGTATATTCTGGATGACCCATTATCTCATCAGGAATATAAATAGGCTCGTCACTAGGAGCTCCATAGGTCACTCCATCTATCGCAAAGCGAAAATGCGCATCATGACCATAAGTTGATGGATATAAATTAATTACGTTTGCATATCTTCCAAAATTTATTGGTATAAGGGGGAACCAAACTTCATTACCAAACCGATCAAGAATTACTATCCAGTACCCTTCGTTGTGAGGATCCTGTTCCCAGGTGACATCATCGAATGTCACGGTCAATGTCGCATAGCCAGTGGCTTTCACTGTTATGACCACAACGTGAGTTCCATAGTTTGGCAATTTGATTTTGTGGTTGACTATAGATACATTGGTACCGTTCACAGTTGCACTCAAGGTCACATTCTCGGTTCCAACGTATTCAACTGGAACCCAACCATTGGCGTCAACATCACCCAATCTCACATAACCAGTGAGGGGTAACACTTGCAGCTGCTCGGTCAAGATGATAGCATCAGAATTTGGGACTGACAATGCTGCCAATCCAACACAAGCACACATTAGGGTAATCAATATTTTTTTCATAAATCATGGGGGCGCCACTTTTGCCTCAATCCCCTATGGGTCAGTGGCTAAGATTAATTAATATTTATCATCAATCAAGAAAGTAGGGATTGGTACTTCAGTTTATCATAATTTAGACGATGAAACTAACTTACACCTCTTGATTGAAATCATTATTTCGCAAAATGATCATAAACTCTCAGCATATTATCAATGCAGCATCATGTCGATGAGTTCTGTCACATCATTGATGCCAATTCTTCCATTGTCATCCACATCGGCATTGTACAGATCAATTTGAACATTGCCTGACAGTAGATAGTCAATGAGTGAAGCCACATCGGCAATTGTCACTGATTTATCACCATCAACGTCCCCGCGAAGGTAAGTAGGATCTACAACAGGGCCACCCCTTGACACCAAAGCATAATACCCTACTATCTCAGCGTCATCATTTCTTTTTAGATGTACTCCAATTAAATAACTGTAGCCTGCAGGTATGGTGTAGGGAGCAGTGCTACACTCATACAAAGGGTTCAGAAATGGATCACCCAACAAAGCTGGAGTATCTTCATCACTTGCTCCATAGGCAACCCCATCAATATAGTAATAAAACTTCACATCACCATTTCCAAATACTTTTTTAGGCACATCAATTAAAACAAAAAATTCAGCACTTGGTGATGCCACTAAATCAAAGTATTGTTCATTACCAAATCTATCCACTAGCACTACGAAGTAGCTTGAATAGTAAGAACTTTGTTTCAAAGTAGCATCATCGCTTGTCACGGTCAATACACTTCCGGCAGGACGGGAGGCCGATAACGCTGTCAACCCGATGCAAGCACAAACTAGGGTAATCAATAACTTTTTCATAACTCATTGTGATGCCACATCCACTACAATCCCCTACAGTTCAGCGGCTTAATATAACAAACATAAAGTATCAATCTAAAAGGGAGGGATTGATTCGTCGTTTTATCGCAACTCAGATGATGAAACTATCGAACACCTCATGATTGAAATCATTATCCATTCTAACGCTTGATGCCATCACGCTGCATCATGGCATCGATGCGGGGCTCACGTCCACGGAAGCGCTTATAGAGCGTCATGGGCGGCTCGGTGCCGCCACACGACAACACATGATCCAGCCACGACCGGGCAGTCTCGGGGTTGAAGATACCATCCTCCTTGAACTTGGAGAACGCATCACACTCGATCATCTCGGCCCACTTGTAGCCGTAGTAGCCAGCCGCATAGCCGCCCGAGAAAATGTGAGTGAACTGCGGAGACATGATGCAGCCCTCGACCGGGTCAAATGCCCGAACCCGCTCCATTGCCGCACGTTCAAAATCAAAGGGATCGCCTTGATAAGGCTCAGTCAACGTGTGCCACGCCATATCCAGGCAACCGAAGCCCAACTGGCGCACACAGGCATAAGCAGCACCATACTGCGACGAGGCCAACAATTTATCAATCAGATCCTGCGGCACTGGTTCGCCAGTCTGGTAATGGCAGGCGAAACTGTCCAGAAACTCACGCTCATACATGTAATTCTCATTGAACTGCGAGGGCACCTCGACAAAGTCCCGATACACGTTAGTGCCTGACAAGGACTGATACTTGCAACGGGTCAGCAGTTCATGCAACGCGTGTCCAAACTCATGCATGAAGGTTTCCACCTCGCGAACGGTGAGCAACGACGGCTTGGCCTCGGTGGGACGGGTAAAATTCATGGTCAGTGTGACCAGCGGGCGCACATCATTGCCGTACTCGTCAATATACTGCTCCCGATAGCTGGTCATCCACGCCCCACTTTGCTTGGTCGCACGGGGGAAGAAGTCCATATACAACATACCCACAGCCTTGCCGTCCTCATCAATCACATCATAGACCTCAACCTCGGGATGGAACACCTGGGCATCGTGGTTGGGAATGAAATGCAGGCCATACATCCGCGTGGCAAAGCCAAACACGCCCTTAGTCACCCTACCCAACTCAAAATAAGGTCTCAGCAGCTCGTCATTGATCTGGAACATCGAGTCCTTTTCCTTGTTGCTGTAGTAGCTGTAATCCCATGGCATAATCTCAACCGGCTTGCCTTCAAGTTCGGTCGCAAACTTGGTTAACCGCTCCATTTCCTCGCGCTCAACAGGCAGATAGGCCTCACGCAACCTGTCCAACATTTGATAAACATTTTGGGGCGTTTCGGCCATCGAGCGTTGCAAGCGGTATTCAGCAAAGCTATTGTAACCCAGCAGTTTGGCAATTTCTAGCCTAGTATTGGCAATGTCACGCATCACCTCGAGATTGCAGAACTCACCGGTAGTGCATTGGCGGTTATACATCTTATATAACTGCTCTCTCAGGTCACGACGGTCACTGTATTTCATGAACGGCACATAGCTGGGTGCGTCTAGCGTCACCAGCCATTGATCCTCACGTCCTTTGTCCTTGGCCAGCTGCTTGGCGGCATCAAGTGTGCTCTCGGGTAGCCCGTCCAGATCCTTCTCGGTAAGCCACAACTCATATTTTGAGGTCTCCTTGAGGGCATTCTGGTCAAATTTCAGGGTCAGCCCAGTCAAGCGTTTAGAGAGTTCGCGATAACGGTCACGGTCAGCGCCCTGCAGGTTAGCACCGCTGCGCACAAATCCGTTATAAGTTTCCCGCATGAGCATCTGGTCCTCCACGTCATGTTTATTGGTATCAAAATGTTCATAGACATGCTTTACCCGCTGCCACAGGCACTCATTGAGCGTGATGCTGTTAAAATGTTCGCTCAACACAGGAGCCATGCGGTTGCTCACCTCATGCAGTGCGTCATCGGCGTGACATGAGAGCATGGGATAGAACACACCCAGCACGCGGTTCAAAGTCTGGCCAGCCCGTTCCAACGCAATAATGGTATTCTCAAATGTGGGTTCATCGCTGCTATTGACAATGGACTCCACCTGAGCATCATGTTCCTTGATGCCCTGCAAGATAGCGGGCTCATAGTCAGCCGTAGTGATGCGGTCAAACGGAATGGCGCCACCCCGTGTTTTAAATGGACGCGAAAAAATATTATCTTTAATCATCAACTTACTATCTGTTATCTATTATCTAACTATCTGATATCTATTAACTGTTAACTATTAACTATTAACTCATTCTAAGTCCACCACCGTGATTCCTGCACCACCAAACTGCACGTGCTCGTCCCGGTAACTTTTCACGCCGCTCACCGAAGACAGATACTGGCGTATCGCCACCTTCAGGGCTCCAGTTCCTGTACCATGCAGGATGCGCACACGTTGAGCACTGAACTGGATGGCATCGTCGATAAAATAGGTGATGGCCTGCAATGCCTCATCGGCCCTCATGCCACGCACGTCGATGTCGGGCTTGAAGTTGAGCTGTCGAGTGCGTATCTCGTCAGTTGTGCTTCGGCCCAGCGACTCGGCCTTAGGTGTCTTTTCCTTGCGCATAGTGCGCTCCACCTGATTGGCCTCGATACGCGTCTTGATGTTACCAAAAGCCACTAGCGCATATTTCTCGTCAATGCTAATAATGGAACCCACCGTTGAACTACCCTTGATGACCACGTTGTCGCCAGCCTGTAGCGGGCGATCCTTAGCAGTGGCAGGCTTGGCGGCTTTCTTGGGCTGACGGCGGCGAGTCTTGTCCTTGGGAGTAATATCCTTCAAGCGCTGAGGTTCGTCTGGCTCTTGATCGGCATTAAGCCGTTTCTTGAAGTCCTCTAACTGGCGGCGCAACTCTTTGGTGTGTTCCTTCTCGGCCTGACGTGCGCGGATTTCCTTGATGGTCCTTTCAATCTGCGCATTGCTGGAACGAAGGATTTCCTCGGCCTCGTTGCGGGCATCATGGATGATTTGGCGATGCTCGGCACGGATGCTGTCGAGCCGGTCGTCATAATCGGCTATCAACTGATCGAGGCGTTTCTCCTTAGCGCGAATGTCTTGGCGTTTATTCTCCCAATAGCGGCGGTCGCGCACGATATCGAGCAGGTATTTGTCCATGTTGATGTAGTCACTGCCCACAATCTCGCTGGCCTTGTCGATGACCTCACGAGGCAGGCCTGTCTTACGGGCAATCTCGATGGCAAACGAGCTACCGGGATAACCCACCGACAACTGGAACAGCGGTTGCATGTGCTGCCGGTCATAGAGCATGGCTCCGTTCACGACGCCATCGGTATCCTCAGCAAATTGCTTGAGGTTCTGGTAGTGGGTCGTCACCACGCCCATGATTTGATGCTCATTGAGTTGCTCGAGAATGGACTGAGCGATCGCACCACCTATCTGAGGCTCGGTTCCACTTCCCATCTCATCAATGAGGATGAGTGTTTCTTTGCCACCCTTCGACAAGAAGAGTTTCATGTTCTGCAGGTGGCTGCTATAGGTACTCAAGTCATTCTCGATGCTCTGCTGGTCACCGATGTCGATAAAGATGTCACGAAAGATGCCCATGTGGGAATTATCACGCAGCGTGGGCAACAAGCCACACTGCATCATATACTGTACTATGCCCACCGTCTTCAGGCACACCGACTTACCGCCGGCATTGGGCCCCGAGATGACCAGGATGCGGTCTTGGCGATTGAGTGTGATATTAAGCGGCACCACATCCTTGCCCTGACTGCGCAACGACAGCAACAACGCGGGATGCACAGCAGTATACCATTCCACCACAGGTTTGCGGTCGACATGGCACATCTGTGCACCCACATCTTGGGCAAACAAGGCCTTAGCGCGGATGAAATCCAACTGCCCCAACGTATCGAGCACACCGGCCAACTCGTCCAAATGCGGTCTAATCAGGTCGGTCACCTCGGTAAGGATGCGGATGATTTCACGCGCGATCTCGGCCTCGATCTCGCGGATGCGGTTATTGGCCTCAACAATAGCATCAGGCTCGATAAAAACGGTCTTGCCGCTGGCGCTCTCGTCATGCACGATACCATGCAACTTGCGCTTGTTCATGGCGCTCACTGGCACCACCAGCCTGCCATCGCGCAGGGAGGGTTGCACATCGGCCTCGAGGATACCGTCCTGTTTACCCTGGGCGATGATGCGGCGCAGGGTGCCGTTGATGCTGCTGGTCACATGGGCAATAGAGGCTCGCAAGTCACGCAACTGGGGTGATGCGGTATCCTTAATGTTTCCCGCCTTATCCAGCACGTGTCCGATAGCATTACTCAGCTCTGGGAAGGCTTGAAGGCCACTGGTGAGTTCGCTCAAGCGCGGATAAGGGTTGCCCGCTTCTCCATCTTGTGAAAAAAAGCGCACGACCTGACTAACGGTCACCAGCAGACGCTGCAAATCAAACAGCCGCTCGGCCGAGAGGAATGTGCCCGGTGTCGAAATCTCCTTGAGCACCACTCGCAGGTCAAAATAGTAACTCAACGGAAATTCACGCTTTGCTTGAACAATGGACAAGAATTCATTGGTCTGTTCAAGCCAACGAATCACCTCGTCACGGCGCGTCGAGAAACGCAAGCGAGGCACATTGGAGGCACCAAGCGCACTGACGCAATAGCGCTCCAATTCACGGCGTACTGCATCAAACCCTATCTTTGACTCAAAATTTGAGGGATAAATCATACCACAAAATTAGTGCAAGTTGAGGGCAGAACAAAATGAAAATGGAAAATTTTCATTTTTTATGCCGATACGCAGCCTAATTTATCTAACATTAGTGCAAGTTGAGGGCAGAACAAAGAGGGTGTGTCATAAATGTTCGCCCTAAATAATAACCGCTCTAACGAGCGGGAAATTAAAACAAATTTTGTATTTAAATTAAACAAATTAAATTTTCATATCAATTTTTCAATTAATTTGTATAAATTTCCCGTGCGTAGCACGGTTAAATATTGCGACGTTGAATTATGACACAGCCACTTTTTATGCCAAAACGCTTCCTAAGTTATTGTGCAAGTATTTTGATGAAGATTTTCGTCAAAAAATGCAATATTATTGAAATCGGCACAAAAGTCACCTAATCTGCCGCTTGAAACGCTCGTCGGGGCTCTGCCCCTTGCCGCTTGGCGCTCCC